>UMDQ01051773.1_pt1 | contig 25996 bp, 17 predicted proteins | sample 1964531 | NCBI WGS metagenome assembly UMDQ01 (sample SAMEA4835998, study PRJEB28245) | human gut metagenome | biome: gut microbiome; material: fecal sample | place: Denmark | collected 2008
GATCACGAAAGCGGCCCATACGTCTTTCTCTTTCTCTATCAATGCGTAGGCGAGGACAATGATAGCGGCGATACTGATATTAAATTGCGACATGAAAAGCGAGGTAAGCAACTCGTGGGCACAGAACCAATAGATAAAGATACGTTCCCGCTTGATCCCCGGTAGCATCTTGACCGCCCAGAATAAGAAAAGGCTTTGCGCCACTGACCAAGTAAGCAGTCCTAACCATAACGGTGTAATGGCGAACGGAGCCACTACCAAGCTAAATACCGGCCCGTAGTGAAAAATATCGTTGTATTCTTCCGGATAGGCGGCATAGAGCGGTAACTCATTCAACGTATGCCAAAAGGATTGCCTGAAGATGGAGAAGTTGTTATATTTCCCGGGGAAATACTTGGTAATCCATGCGATAACCCCCAGCAATGCCCATAGCCCCATTAAGGTACTATATTTGCTGAAAAATGGCTTATGGATGATTGTATTGAACTTATCTATAAATTTCATCATCGAATCTACATCTGTCTACGGGGCAAAATTACATAAAAACGGTGACTTTTATGCGAGTTAAATAAAAATACTATTTTTGCGTCCAAAACTGGTAAGAGATTATTTATGAATGAAATGTTGAGATACACGATCATTCGTGTCATTCTGTTTGTAATGGGAGGCTTTCTTGTTCTCGGATGTTCGGATGAAGATGATGTGGGTAATAGTGGAGGAACGAGTAAATATGGTTTGATACGGATGGCGGAGGAGGATTATGATTCGTCGAATACTTCTTACATCCTTCAGGATGAGGAACCGGACGAGGTTCTTTTCGATTCGTCAAAGCGAAAATTCAAGGTGAATGAGCCTTTGCAGGTGTCAGTTACCGGGCAGAAGGAGTTGATGCTTCGTTTCTATTCTCCTAGAGCTATCCATAATGTGATTGTCTGGGCTACGGTTGAGGGTTATGAGGATGAGGTACGGTTTGCGGAGTTTACTACGGTTTTACCTTTTCAGGAGTTTAAAATGAAGTTGCCTTTTCTAGAACGGGCGAAGGTTTATTATACACGTTCCGGCGAGGAGGTTACCATAGATGCCCATCCGGATATCGTGGCCGAGAATATAAGTTTGCGGGTTGAATGTGGAGATCCGGTCTATCAAGGAATGATAAACGTGAAACCTAAGTGGGATATTTGGTTTGGTAAATATTCCGGTTCGAACTGGGGCAACTTTAGGCCACATCTGGCTCGTGAGGCGGTTGCCCTTTCCTTGAATATGGCCGCGATGTTTTCTTCCTCGCTTTTTGATGAGGAACTGGAGAAGTGGCGTGGCAAGCTGATAAATAACGAGCAAATCGTGGATATAGATGTGTTGAAGAAACAGATCACGAATCATGGCGGGTTGTGTTATGGACGCGTGGTGAATGTTGTCGGTCTGGGTGGAGGAAATACCTTTGGGCTAGGTGAATATGTCTATCTGACCCATTATGCCGACGATGCCAATGGTTCTGACACGCCGTATCATGAGCTGGCACACTGCTTGGGGTATGGGCATAGTGGGAATATGACGTACTATCCGGCGGAAGGCGGTTTCCCTACAATTTGTATGAAGGTTTACTCACAGCTTTCCGTGAGCAAGAATTTACCGGTTTATTCCCGCCGTTTCTTGCATACCCGGAGGAATAAGAATCTGGTAGAGAATAAAAACGTGTATACTTCCTCGAAATACATTATCGATGATCCGGAATTGGATGCCATAGATGGCGGGCTTGGGCTTGCTCCGATGGAGACGGATAGGGCTGGTGATGAGGGTTCTCCTCTCTCATTTACACTTTCTGTCTTGGATATTCCCGGTGCCACTGTGGAAACTTTTCATCCGAAAGCGGTCCATCTTTATGGGAATACGCTATATGTAGCAAATGACGCTCCGGGACATTATAGTTTGGAGGTCTTTGATGTATCTTCCGGTAATGTGCGTCATGTGAAAAGTATGGTTGAGTGGATGAACGGAGATAAGAAAGAGACCTTTGCGGGGGAGCCAAACGGCGTGACTCGCTCGTATGGGAAAATATATGTCACGAATACGGGAAGCCGTACGGATGTGTTTGATGCGGAAACGTATGAGTTCATTACTTGTATCGGTACGGGTACTTGGGGTGAGGGTGGTTATCAGACCGTTCATGCGTTTGATGTGACGGCTAGTCAAGGGGCTGTCTTTATCCGGGATAAACGGAAACTGGTAGTTGTCTTGGAGCAAGATGTACAGCCCGGTTCCGCTGCTCGGGTACCTATATATAGCCGTAGCGTAAATTTACAAGAGGCAATGGGTACTTATGCAGTAGCGGCACGAAATGATGGCTTTTTATATGTGACGGCCCAGAATAAAAATATAATCTATTTATTCGATCCTGCGGACATTCGGGCAGGGGACACGGGCTTTGCGCCGTATCTGGTGACATTGGGATTTGAAAAGTCTCCCCAGTCGATAGCGTTTGTAGGGGATCGTTTGTTTGTTACGCTTCGTGTCGATGATAAACGGTCGGAGCTATGGGAGATCAGCCCTAAGAACGGAAAATTATTGCAGGACTTTACAGATTCGATGGTCTATCCCGAGAAAATAGCCGGTGCTCGTCATACTTTATTGGTAGTGGATCGTGCGACCCAGACAGTAAAAGCCATTGGCCTATGATTTTTTTATTGATTCTTAGGAATAAAGAAGATGGAGTTCCCGGAAAAAGTTTACATTTGCGAAAACTATTATAATAACGTATGAAACGTGTTTTTTTGGTCGGATATATGGGAGCGGGCAAGACAACGGTGGGAAAAGAGCTTGCCAAGCTCGCCGGTCTTTCGTTCATAGATCTTGATTACTATATCGAAGGGCGTTATCATAAGGCCGTTTCGCAGATATTCGCCGAGAGAGGGGAGGAGGCTTTCCGAGAGATAGAACGGAATATGCTTCACGAGGTCGCTGAGTTTGAGGACGTGCTGATCTCCACGGGAGGAGGCGCTCCTTGCTTTTTCGATAACATGGAGTTTATGAACGCTTCTGGCACGACGGTTTACTTGAAGGTGTCAGTCGAGGAGCTGGTGAAGCGTCTGGAGTTGTGCAAACATACCCGTCCGGTGTTGAAAGGACGTTCCGGGGAGGAACTGAGGGCGTTTATCGCCGAGAGTCTGGAGAAAAGGAATCCGTTTTATACGAAGGCGTCCATAACGTTTGATGCCGAGAAGATGTTAACAGAATCTGATGTACATGACATATCGAACGCGTTAATGAAAATCCTATAGCATATGGAAGCGAACGACGGCCGGCAGGCACAGGGGGCCTATATCCCGCAGGAATTATTGAAAGAGATCAGCAAGGTGAATAACCGTTTGCTCATCGGTATTCCTCGTGAACGATGCGAGGCGGAAAAACGTTTGCCGTTAACTCCGGAGGCGGTGGATATGCTGACCGATTGCGGTCACCGGGTGCTGGTGGAAAGTGGCGCCGGATTAGGTATCAACTATTCCGATAATCATTTCTCGGAGGCGGGGGCGGAGATCGTCGATACGCCCGCAGAAGTTTTCCAAGCGGATCTGATCTTGAAGATATTGCCTCCGTTGCCGGTGGAAATCGCACTTATGAGACCTCGCACGACCGTTTTCTCATTGGTGCAGTTTAATTTATTCGCTCAAGAGGCTTTCGAGTTGATGATGGCGAAACGGATTACCGCTATCTCTTATGAGTTGATGGCGGATGAATATAATCGTTTCCCGGTGCTGAATGTCACTTCCGAGATCGAGGGGGCGGCTTCCATAACGATCGCTTCCGAGCTGTTGAGCAATACCCAAGGAGGTAAAGGGATCTTATTAGGCGGTATCCCGGGCGTATCCCCTACAGAAGTGGTGATTATCGGGGCCGGAAACGCCGGGACCGTGGCCGCGCGTGCCGCGTTGGCCTTGGGAGCATCCGTGAAAGTATTCGATGATGATATCAATAAATTGCGTATAATACAACAGGTCTTGGGGCAAGGGCTTTTTACTTCCACGTTCCATCCGAATGTGCTGCATAATGCGTTTCGTAGCGCTGACGTGGTGATCGGGGCGATGCGTTATATTAATACGAGACATCGCTATATTATCGCTACGGACTTGGTGCGTACGATGAAAAAGGGAGCTTTGGTGATCGATCTGAGGGTAAGCCAAGGCGGTTGCTTTGAGACGACTTGCTGCTTGTCGAGGGAAGATCCTGCGGTGTTCGAGCAATATGGGGTATTACATTATTGTAAACTGAATATCAGCAACCGGGTGGCTCGTACTACCTCGATGGCTTATAGTAATATATTCGTACCTTTATTATTGTCGTTGGGCGACGCCGGTTCCGTGCAAGGAATGATCAAATCGGATAAGGGCTTTAGGGCGGGAGTATATATGTATTATGGGAAGACAGTGAATAGTTATGTGTCTAACCATTTTAATCTATCATCTAATAATCTTGATCTATACCTCTCTGCTTTTTGATGCGGAAAAGTTTTGAACTCGCAAAGTTTATGCTTTACTTTGCGGACGATCTAAATACCAATAAGCGATAAAGCTAATAAAGTATATTATGGCAGAACAGACAAAAGTTAAGACGCTGGAGAAGGTTGTAATTCGTTTCTCGGGAGACTCGGGAGATGGTATGCAGTTAACCGGTACAATCTTTTCAAACCTGTCCGCGGTTTTCGGGAACGAGATTTCTACATTCCCAGACTATCCGGCAGAAGTACGTGCTCCACAAGGAACACTAAGTGGTGTATCTGGATTCCAAGTGCACTTGGGATCGCGCAAGATCTTCACACCCGGTGATAAGGCCGACGTATTGGTGGCCATGAATCCCGCCGCGCTGAAGGTGAACGTAAAACACCTAAAACCCAATGCGATTGTTTTAATCGACACGGACTCTTTCAAGAAAAGTGATTTGGATAAGGCCTTGTTTACGACCGATGATCCGTTTACTGAGCTGGGATTGACTGGCGTGCAGGTTGTTGCCGCTCCGATCTCTACGATGGTAAAAGACGGATTGGTTGAGTTTGGCTTGGACAATAAATCGGCTCTTCGCTGTAAGAATATGTTCGCCTTAGGACTTGTTTGCTGGTTGTTCGAGCGTCCGCTGGAGGAGGCTATGCACATGTTGCAGAATAAGTTCGCTAAGAAACCGGTTATCGCCCAAGCTAATATCAAGGCTTTGACGGACGGTTATAATTATGGTAATAACATCCATGCCTCAGTTTCTACGTATCGTATCGAGAGTAAGAAAGCCGAGCCTGGATTCTATACGGACGTGAATGGTAATAAGGCTACTTCCTATGGTTTGATAGCCGCTGCCGAGAAGGCTGGTTTGCAGTTGTTCTTGGGTAGTTACCCGATCACTCCGGCTACTGATATTTTACATGAATTATCTAAACGTAAGGATTTAGGCGTTATCACGGTTCAGGCCGAGGATGAGATCGCCGGTATCTGTACTTCTATCGGAGCTAGTTTCGCCGGTTGCTTGGCGGCTACATCTACTTCCGGACCGGGTCTTGCCTTGAAGAGCGAGGCGATCGGTTTGGCTGTAATCGCCGAGTTGCCTTTGGTGATTATCGATGTTCAGCGTGGCGGTCCTTCTACGGGCTTGCCGACGAAGAGCGAGCAAACGGACTTGATGCAGGCTCTGTATGGCCGTAATGGTGAGAGCCCTGCCGTGGTAATAGCGGCCTCTACGCCGACTGATTGTTTTGATGCCGCATTTTGGGCGGGTAAGTTGGCCGTGGAGCATATGACTCCGGTTATCTTGTTGACCGATGCCTTTATCGCTAACGGTTCTTCCGCTTGGAGAATTCCGGAAATGGATAAATATCCGGAGATTAAGCCGAATTACGTAGCTAATTATCAAGACGAGAAAGTCTGGAAGGCGTATCGTCGTAACAAGGAAAGCTTGGTTCGTTACTGGGCGATTCCGGGAACGGAAGGTTTCGCTCATCGTCTGGGCGGTCTGGAGAAAGACTACGAGACGAGTGCGATCTCTACCGATCCGGCTAACCACCAGAAGATGGTGACGACCCGTCAGGCTAAGATCGATAAGATCGCCGACTATATCCCCGAACTGGAAGTGATCGGAGATGAGGACGCTGATTTATTGATCGTTGGTTGGGGTGGAACCTACGGACACCTTTACGAGACGATGGAGACGATGCAAGAGAATGGCAAGAAGGTGGCTTTCGCTCACTTCAAGTTTATCAACCCGCTGCCTAAGAATACGGCTGAGGTTCTTTCTAAGTATAAGAAAGTGGTGGTGGCTGAGCAAAATAACGGCCAGTTCGCTAACTATTTACGTGGAAAGGTACCCGGATTTAACCCGTATCGCTTCAATCGTGTAAAGGGACAACCTTTTGTCGTTGCGAGATTAGTTGAGGAATTCACTAAAATATTGGAGGCTTAAAAGATGACAACAGAAGAAACTAAATTTCAACCGAAAGATTATAAAAGCGACCAGTACGTACGTTGGTGCCCGGGTTGTGGCGACCATGCGGTACTGAATTGCCTGCATAAGGCTATGGCCGAGGTAGGAGTGGCTCCTCACAATATGGCAGTTATCTCAGGTATCGGCTGTTCTTCCCGCTTACCTTATTATATGAATACGTATGGCTTCCATACGATCCATGGTCGTGGAGCGGCTATCGCTACCGGCGTAAAGACGGCTCGCCCGGACTTGAGCGTATGGTTGATTACGGGTGATGGCGACTGCTTGGCTATCGGCGGTAATCATTTTATCCACGCTGTCCGTCGTAATATCGACTTGAATATCGTTCTTTTCAACAATAAGATCTATGGTTTGACGAAGGGGCAATATTCCCCGACATCCGACCGTGGTTTTGTATCCAAGAGCTCTCCTTATGGGACGGTGGAAGATCCGTTTATCCCGGCCGAGTTGGCGTTGGGTGCCCGTGGTAATTTCTTCGCCCGTACGATTGACGTGGATTTGAAGAATACGACCGAGGTATTGACGGCTTCCGCCCGTCATAAAGGCGCTTCCGTTACGGAAGTGTTGGTAAACTGCGTGATCTTTAATGATGGTATCCATAAGGGGATCGTTGATAAGGCATACCGTGCGGATCGTACGATTTTCCTTCGCCATGGCGAGAAAATGGTTTATGGCGCTAACATGGATAAAGGTCTTGTGCTAGATGGCCTAAAACTGAAATCCGTAACGATCGGACAAGATGGTTATACGATGGATGACGTATTGGTACACGACGCCCATGAGAAGGATAACACCTTGCATATGATGCTTGCCATGATGAGCGGTGATATGCCAATTGCGTTAGGCGTAATACGAGATGTGGAGGGACCGACCTATGATGAGGCTGTTCACCAGCAAATCGAGGAGGTACAAGCGAAGAATCCTACACGTAAATTACACGACCTTTTGATGAAAGGTGAGATTTGGGAGGTAAAGTAATATATTTCTGATCGGATATAAGAGAAGGCGCAAGATATTTATCCTGCGCCTTTCTTATATTTATACGCTGGATTTGTTTGTGCGGAAAAAAGTATATATCTTTGTTTCAGTCACAATAAAAGCGAATACCTATGATGACGACTTCGGAAATAGTTGAGATGCTAGCTAAAAGTATATGATTTGTAAACTCCATATTACAAATAGACTAAGGGTTTTGTTAATTGCATGGAAAAGAGTAATTATTACTGAAAAATTTCCTTAATAAGCTGTGTACGATAAAAAAAAATATTACTTTTGTACCGCGGTTAACAAGGTGGAGTCGCAGCAAGCTCCAAAAGGTCGGAAAGCCTCACCGTATCGAACTAGAGTAGAGAGAAAAGTTATATAAAGTCAATCATTTAAATTAAATTCAAGATGGCTAATTTAGATTTAAGCAAGTACGGAATTGTTGATGTGAAAGAAATCGTTCACAATCCGTCTTATGATGTTCTGTTCGCAGAAGAAACTAAACCGAGTTTGGAAGGCTTCGAGAAAGGCCAAGTAACTGAGCTAGGTGCTGTAAACGTGATGACTGGTATTTATACAGGTCGTTCTCCTAAAGATAAATTTTTCGTAAAGAATGAAGCCAGCGAAGATTCTGTATGGTGGACTTCTGATGAATATAAGAATGATAACAAGCCTTGTTCTGAGGCTGCTTGGGCAGACTTGAAGGCTAAAGCCGTAAAAGAATTGTCTGGCAAACGTTTGTTCGTTGTCGATACATTCTGTGGCGCTAACGAGGCTACTCGTTTGAAAGTACGTTTCATCATGGAGGTTGCTTGGCAAGCTCACTTCGTAACTAATATGTTCATCCGTCCGACAGCTGAGGAATTGGCTAACTACGGCGAACCTGATTTCGTTTCTTTCAACGCAGCTAAGGCTAAAGTTGACAACTACAAAGAATTAGGCTTGAACTCTGAGACTGCTACTGTTTTCAACTTGAAGACTAAAGAGCAAGTTATCTTGAATACTTGGTACGGTGGTGAGATGAAGAAGGGTATCTTCTCTATCATGAACTACTTGAACCCGTTGCGTGGTATCGCTTCTATGCACTGCTCCGCTAACACGGATAAAGAGGGCAAGAGCTCAGCTATCTTCTTCGGTTTGTCTGGTACTGGTAAGACTACTTTGTCTACGGACCCGAAACGTTTGTTGATCGGTGACGATGAGCACGGATGGGATAACGAAGGTGTATTCAACTACGAGGGTGGTTGCTACGCTAAGGTTATCAACTTGGATAAAGAGAGTGAGCCGGATATCTACAACGCTATCAAACGTGACGCTCTTCTTGAGAACGTAACAGTTGCCGCTGATGGTAAGATCGATTTCGCTGATAAGTCAGTTACAGAGAACACTCGTGTTTCTTATCCGATCTATCACATCGAGAACATCGTTAAGCCGGTTTCTAAAGGCCCGCACGCAAAACAAGTTATCTTCTTGTCTGCTGACGCATTCGGTGTATTGCCTCCAGTATCTATCTTGACTCCGGAGCAAACTCAATACTACTTCTTGTCTGGATTTACCGCTAAATTAGCAGGTACAGAGCGTGGTATCACGGAACCGACTCCTACATTCTCCGCTTGTTTCGGTGCTGCTTTCTTGTCATTGCACCCGACAAAATACGGCGAAGAGTTGGTTAAGAAGATGGAAATGACTGGCGCAAAGGCTTACTTGGTGAACACAGGTTGGAACGGTAGCGGCAAACGTATCTCTATCAAAGATACAAGAGGTATCATCGACGCTATCCTTGATGGTTCTATCAATGAGGCTCCGACAAAGAAGATCCCGTATTTCGACTTCGAGGTTCCGACTGCATTACCGGGCGTAGATCCGAAGATCTTAGATCCTCGCGATACCTATGCTGATCCTGCTCAATGGGATGAGAAAGCGAAGGATTTGGCTGCTCGCTTCCAGAAGAACTTCGCTAAGTTCACGGGCAACGAAGCTGGTAAGGCATTGGTTGCTGCTGGTCCTCAGTTATAATTGCTTAAAAAACCTTGATCAAAAAAGGTCAAGGTTTAAAAATATCTTTATAAAAAAGCGTGGAATTACTAATTCTGCGCTTTTTTTATGATAACTGCGTTAATTTTATTATAAATGTGAAGTAGTTTTAAAAAATATTCCTACCTTTAGACCGGATTATCTGTTATAAGAAGAGCTTAAAAAGGAGTAATGATAAAAAAACTGGCACTTATTATTGGCTTTATAATTTGTTTGTCATCTTGTGGCAAGGATTATGTCTATCGGATTGAAGGGGAACTTTCTAATCTGGAAGATCAAACCGTATATGCTGTATTTGAGAAGGATAATTATAAAGTGGTTGATACAGTGGCTTGCACGAAACCCGGGCAGTTCCAGATCGATCAACATGAAGCGGGTTTCCATTGTGTGACTATCTTCTTTGCGGATAAAGAGCATTGGGTTACGGCTTATCTGGAACCGGGAGAAACCGTGAAAATCACGGGCGACGCTAACTCTCCATTGCTATTGCAGGTAAAGGGGGGACGGACAAATGATAAGTTGACCGCTTTTAAGAAGAAAATCGCTCCTTTATTGACGGAATTGACAAATTTATCAAATTCTTTAAATAGCAAGGATTTGAACGATACGATCGAGGAGACGGATATCGCCGCTCGTTTGGCGAATGTTAATATGCAATTGAGCGAGGAAGCGATCCGGTATGTGAAAGAGAACCCGAATGAAGAGGCATCCGTTGTCTTGATTCAATCTTTTTTCTCAGATCCCGATGATACTCGTAAAATTGATGAGTTGTTGGCGTTATTGAATCCAAGGTTGAAAGACTTTTATCTGGTGAAGGAGCTGGAGCAATATAGCGCCCGTGCGAAACGTACGGCTTTGGGTGCGGAAGCCCCAGATTTCTCCGTAAGGAATATTTATGGGAATACGGTAAGTTTGGACTCTTTCCCGCAGAAATATTTATTGCTGACGTTTACCGCTCCTTGGTGTGATATGTGCCAGACAGAGGATCTATATCTGGATAAGGTAGCGATGAAATATCCGAAAGATCAGTTGGATATTCTTTTGGTTAGCTTGGACGATAATCCGGATAATGTCCGGGATGTACTGAAGAAGGATAGTATAGCGTGGAATCTGGTAACGGATTCGGCCGGACAAGCGGCTATGTTGATAGATCTGTATAACGTAAGCGTATTGCCACGCTGTTTCTTGATAGATGAGGATCATAAGATCTTGATGAAAACAGAGAATGGAATCGAGATCAAGCAAACACTGGAGAACTTGTTCGAAGACTGAGCGATTGAAAACAGGAGGTTCCGGTTTTAATTTGTAATTAGTAACTCAAAATTCTTAACTATGTTAGTAAAATCTTATGCCGCTGCCGTGCAGGGGATTTCCGCTACGGTCGTTACCGTAGAAGTGAACTGTTCCAAAGGTATCCAATTCTTTTTAGTCGGTCTTCCGGACGTGGCTGTTCGTGAGAGCCATGAACGCATTATCTCGGCTCTTCAAGTATGTGGTTATAAATTCCCCCGTAATCGTATCGTTATTAATATGGCCCCCGCAGATATCCGTAAGGAAGGGTCTTCTTATGATCTGCCTTTGGCGATCGGTATTCTGGCGGCGGCAGAGCAGATAGATTCATCCAACTTATCCAAATTCGTATTGATGGGCGAACTTTCTATGGATGGGAGCCTCCAACCGATAAAAGGGGCATTGCCTATCGCTATCAAGGCTAGGGAAGAAGGCTTTAAGGGCTTTATCTTACCCAAGCAAAATGCTTGTGAGGCTGCGGTGGTGAACGATCTGGAAGTGTATGGAGCTTCGAATATCAAAGAGGTGCTGGAGTTTATGGAGGGGAAACCTACATTGCGGCCTACGGTCATTGATACCCGTAAGGAGTTTTACGACCGCCAGCAATTGTTTGATTGCGATTTCTCCGATGTCCGGGGACAAGAGAACGTGAAGCGTGCGATGGAGGTGGCCGCAGCCGGCGGACATAATCTGATCATGGTAGGTCCTCCCGGAAGTGGCAAGTCCATGTTGGCGAAGCGTCTCCCTACGATCTTGCCTCCCTTTACCTTGCATGAGTCCTTGGAAACAACTAAAATCCATTCCGTAGCCGGTAAGATAGGAGGTGGCGTCTCCTTGATGGTACAACGTCCTTTTCGCTCTCCCCATCATACGATCTCTAATGTCGCCATGGTAGGAGGGGGCACTTTCCCGCAGCCGGGAGAGATCAGCTTGGCTCATAATGGTGTCCTTTTTTTGGATGAGTTGCCGGAATTTAACAGGAGTGTCTTGGAAGTCATGCGGCAGCCATTGGAAGATCGAGTGATCAATATCTCCCGTGCCCGTTTCACGGTGGAATATCCGGCGGGCTTTATGCTTGTGGCCTCCATGAATCCTTGTCCCTGCGGCTACTACAACCATCCGGACCATCCTTGCCTCTGTTCTCCCGGAGCCGTCCAGAAATATATGAACCGCATTTCCGGCCCTTTATTGGACCGTATCGATATCCAGATAGAGATTGTCCCTGTCCCTTTCGAGAAGATTTCCGAGCAACAGCCCTCAGAGCCTAGTATCGCTATCCGTGAGCGGGTCATAAAAGCCCGTGCGATCCAGGAAAGGCGTTTTGCCGCTTATGAGGGTATTTATTGTAATGCCCAGATGAACTCCAAGCTACTCCATCAGTACGCCGTTCCCGACGCTTCCGGCCTCTCCATCCTCAAAACCGCCATGCAACGTCTCTGCCTCTCCGCCCGTGCCTATGACCGTATCCTGAAAGTCTCCCGCACGATAGCGGACTTGGATAATTCGGAACATATCGAAGTTCGGCATTTGGCGGAGGCGATACAGTATAGGAGTTTGGATAGGGAGAATTGGGGAATGTGAGTATCAACTTAACTATTCCGATATTCCTGCGGGCTCATACCCACGTGGCGCTTGAAGTATTTCCCGAAAAAAGACATATTCGTGAAATTAAGGGCATAGGCTATATCGTGTATGGAAAGGTTTGTTGATTTCAGCTGAGCCTTTGCGTCCATGATTACCATGGAGGTGATGATCTCCACGCAAGTTTTTCCGGTGGTTTGTTTGATAATGCTGCTTAGATGCGCTTGTGTGATGCCAAGCCGCTTGGCATACCATGCAACGGATCGTTGCATGGTGTAGTTTTGCATTACTAGTTGTGTGAAGTTCTTGCTGATTTGCTCTGCTTTAGAGAGATTTGCCTTATCTGTCATTTGATCTTTATACATGGAGCTAACCCCCATTAATATACCGCCAAACAGATGATTGATAACATTCCTGTTCAATTGGGAGCCACAAATATCGTACGTCTTGATCAGCAACTCGAAATAATCTTTCAACAGAGGTAGTGCTTTTTCTTTTGGTTGATAGATCGGATTTTCTTTCACGATATAGTGCATATCTATGCCCGATTTACTTGCGCTTGCCTTACTAAGGAAATCGGACGAGAATCCCATGAAATAGATTTGCAGATCTCCATCTACCTTATGAATCTGGAAAATGCTACCCGGTAAGATCGTGATAAAACTTCCTGGTTCTACCTTGAACTGCGTCAAGTTGATAGAAGCCTCCACCTCTCCTCCCAGACAGAGCACGAAGATCCCCGCTTTCAGCCGGCAGGGATAATTGGCGTAGAGGTTCAGCAATCCAATATCTCCGGCCGTGAGCTTCCCGATGACCCAATCTTGGGGCAGGTCTATTTTAGGGATGTCTTTTTCCATGTCTCTCTTATCATTCCTTAAGCATGAATACTTGACAAAAGTAGATATTTTCAAAGACTTGTCGTGTCTTTTCGCAGAATATTTCTTGTACTTGGTAGGATTGAGCTCCGCTTTTGCCGGAAAGCACATTTGTTATCGGAATTCTTTCTTTTGTGACGTTTTGATCAAAAGGATCCGTATATCGTGACAAGACTGTTCTCTAGGCTTCCAAAAATAGTGGGAGTACACAGGTAATAATCGGCCTTTTTTGTGAGAAAACCGTGTTTTGGATACCTTTTAGGCGGCGAAAGTACGCACGATAGGTGTCGTTGGGCAATGCCGATACTGCCGTTGGGCATCGTAAGTAGCCGAGAACTGGATCGTGAGTAGTTGCGAATGGGCATTCGTATACTGGTATAACCCGATTCTTGCCCCCGGATCTCCCTTTTTTACGCTTCGAATATGAATTAGCATGAATTGTTTTCGCTAGAATAAAAGGCCGTTTTGGGCTATAGAACTATTAAACAGTGGATTGCGGTTTTTTTCTTGAAAATTTGGGAGCGGCACGTACTTTTACCCGGAATAATCGATTCTTCGGGAGTTAAGATTACAAATTGTCATTTTGTAACGATCTTTCTTCCACGATCAAGGCGATGGCTTGTCGCTTTGTGCTATTTGAAAAAGAGAACAGAGGCTTACAAAAATCGGACATAGTTGTTTTCTTAAACACTTCTGTATGTGTGGGAGTGAGAAGTGAAATCTAAAAAAGAGAATAGGTAATCATATAAACAGACCTTGTACGTGTTGTTGGGATGTTGTTCTTTTGCAGTTGAATTTGGGTTTGAATATCCTTATTGTTGAGGAGTGAGTATATTAAAGATATTAATATGAGAAAAATGAGATTTATGAGTTGGGGGATGGCTTGTCTGCTGGGCGGATGCCTGTCGCTGGCCTCTTGCCAACAGGAGGAGTTGGGAGGAGTGCCTGTGGCGAAAGGGACGGGGACGATCACGCTCGACTTGGTGGCTGATGCCGGTTTTTCCTCCAATAGTAAGACAAAGGCAGTAGATGAGGCTGTGTATAAGAATCTGAATCAATATACGGTGCAGATCTTGGACATGGATGATAACGTGAAAAAGGAATTTACTTATTCGGCTAATCCGGAATCTGTCACATTGGATAATGGTTCGTATCTTGTGAAGGCTTTTTACAAAGGGGGAGGGATTACTGCGGATACCAAATCTTCCCGTGCCGGATTTTATGTGGAAGGTTCCAGCATTGTTAACGTGGAAGGCGGGGATACTTCGGTTAGTTTCACTTGCATGCCGGTTTGCGGAAAGGTGAAAACGGCGTTTGACGGGAAGATGGCCGACTATTTCGAGGATTATTATGTGGAATATAAGACGAGTTCGGCTACCGTCCGGTGGGAAAAGGTGGATATTGACCCTTGGTATTTATGGTTGCCGTCCGGTGGTGAGACCGTGACCGCTACAATCCACCTGACTGCTAAGAAGGAATATGAACCGGCCGGTGATGCGAAAGAGGGAACGGTCGTGAAAACCTATAAATTATCGCGTAATAAATCGTGGACGTTAAGCGTGGCCCCGAATTACTCTTCTTCTTTTGGGCAGCTGGGTATCAAGATCACGATTGATGAGACAACGGTGGATCATGAGATACCAATCGAGATTCCTACCGAATGGATTGATGCGACAAAAAATGAGGATAGTAAGTCATGAGAAAGCATAATGTCATAATTTTTGCGGCCCTTGTTCTGGTAGGGCTGGCCTCTTGCGAGATGCGGGAGGAGATCAAAGGAAATAAAAGTGTCAAGGATACGGGTGTATTGGAGCTGAGCGTGCAGGCCAAAGCACCGGTATCGATGCAGACGAAAGCCGGAGAGGAGACAGGTGCGGACGTAAGCACGAATGGGTTCCCTGTCCGGGTGTATGGCACGGATGAGGATAACAAGGAGGAGATCCGCAATTATGTCGTGGGGGAAGACTTGCCCGAGTCGATTACCTTGCCTGTGGGTAACTATAGCATAAGGGCGCATACTCCCGGTGAGTTGAAGAAGAAAATGAGCGTTCCTTATTACGGGACGGAGAAGGCTCTTAAGGTAGAGGCGAATAAAACGTTTCAAGAGACCGTGACCTGCAAGCGGGAGAACAGCCGGATGCAGGTGGTGTATAACGCTGATTTCCTTGCGAACTTCAAAACGTGGACAATCACGGTGGATGATGGATCGGAGACGGCGTTGCCGTTTACGGAGAAAGATGGGACGAATCCTGCTCCTGTTTATTGGTATTTCGAGGAGGGCGTGGAGACGGTGACCGTGAATTTCAACGCTACTTTAATGACTGGCGAAACAGTTAAGTCTCAATCGCGGACGTATTCGAGAAAAAATGCCGTGGAGGGTTACGATGACGGTTCGAATTTCTTTACCGGTGGGGATGCCTTGGTGTTTAGTCTGGGCGTGGTTGAGAACGCATCCGGGAAAATTACCGGGTTTGATATGAAGGTGGAGATCACTTTCGAGGATGAAATGGAAGCGGTGGAGATTCCGGTTGGGGATAAGCCGACGGAACCGGAAAAGCCTACGGATCCGGTGAATCCGGAACCGGGGGATGGTGAGGAGCCATCGTTGACCTTGCCTGCGGATGTTACTTATTCTCTTTCCGAGGGGAATCAACCAGCTAGTGCGGATGCTCTGATTGCTGCTCCTGCCGGATTGGAAAGTATATTGGTTACTATTGATGGGGGAAATGCAGGATTTAATGGTATATTGGCAGATTTGAGCATGGACGGGCAGAGTTTTGTAGACGGCGGTGTTAATCTTGTTGGTAATAATGATTTTACAAATCTGTTGACAAGTATGGGATTACCTCCCGCTCCTGCTAAAGGAGCAAAGACATACACTTTCCCAATAGGTGTCTTCTTCCAGTTCTTGGATATGACAGGTGCTACTGATGAGGGTAAGGCTCACGAGTTTCATATTGTTATCACGGATGTGAACGGGAAATTTACTAAAGAACAGACGTTGAAGATTACGATAAATGAATAATTACGCAAGGGATATGAGTATGAGATATATGATGTTTTCGATATACTTGCTTCTGTTTTGTTTCTGGGCATTTAGTTCTTGTCAAAATGAAGAGTTAGCAAGCGAAAGTGACACTATGGGCTATTTGAGCCTAGAGATTGGAGCGAGTTCTTCTCCCCGGACGAAGTCAAACGGACCGGCTGCGGATTATGATCCCAAGAAATTGCATGTGCGGATTCTTAATGAGAAAGGCGATACCGTGGTTAGCACAACGGATTGGGAAGGCCAGACGTTTCGTTTGAAGGCAGGTACTTATACGGTGAAGGCTTCCTCTAACGGATTTGATGGATCAACTTCTTGTGCGAAGCCTTATTATTCCGGTTCTACGGAGGTATTTGTTGCTGCGGGCAAGGAATGTACGGCAGAATTGACTTGTACTTTGGCGAATGTCATGGTAACCGTCTCTTTTGATAAGAGTTTCTCTAGTGCTTTCCAATCAGCTGCGGTTACGATAAAGTCTACTAAAGCGGGAGTTGATATTCGTTCTTATCAAATGGGTACGGACGATGGGGATTATTTTTTTCCTGTAGATAGCTTGATTACAGAACTTTCTGTTGTGAATAAGCATAATGTTACGTTTTGGCAGAAAGATACGATTGCTGGGGTCAAGGCGCGTGATCATTACAAGCTGACTTATCGTGTGAAGGAACAAGGCGAGGCTTCTATCGTCGTAAAAGCGGATGATACGGAGCGGGTATATACGTTTACTTTTAATGTCTATCCAGAGCCTTCGGCCGTTGTGGAAGTGAAGACGGCGAATGCGTGGAGTACGTTCGCCCGTTTGGAGGGTAATGCCCAGGATATGAAAGGGAATTTGGTTGATCCCTCTTATCTGACGTTCGAATATCGTCAGCAGGGCACGGAAGCTTGGACGAAGGTGATAACCGATATTACATCCGATTTGGAGGGTAATAGCATGACAATCTTAAAAGGACTGATTCCTGATACAAAATATGAGTATCATTTGGTTTATAAGAATGGTAATGAGGAGGTAACTAGTTCCGAGTCTTCTTTCACGACAGAGTCGCAAATGGTTTTGCCGAATGGGAAACTGGATGATTGGTATCAAGATGGTAAGACTTGGGATGCTATCTCTGAGGCTGATTTTAAGGCTCAAAGATTCTTTTGGGACTCTAGTAATCCTGGAACAACTACGGGAGCAGGTGCTCTAGTTAATGTGAATCCGACATTAGGAAGCAATACAAATGTGCATACAGCTGGGGGAAAATCGGCTGAGCTGAAGTCTCAGTATGCGTCCGCTTTTGGTATTGGTAAATTTGCGGCTGCCAGCCTTTATGCTGGTGCTTTCAATGGTTTGGTAGGTACGAATGGTGCCAAGATTGATTTTGGTCAACCCTTCACTGCTCGTCCGACTCAATTAACTGGTTGGTTCCAATATTCTACTGGTGCAATTGATTATGCGCAAAGTGGTTTGCCGGTAGGCGAAGGCGATACAGACCTCTGGTCTGCCTATATCGTCCTTACGAATGGCAAGTATCAGTTGAATAATACGGATATGGCAGGGACTTCCAAGGACTTCATGTCCATCTTGGAGAGCGGGAAACCTGATGCCAGTGGCTTTGACGTGATCGCCTACGGGGTCTTGTCCGATGAGGAATGTGTTGCTTCTCCAGAGTGGAAGCAGTTCACGATTGACTTGACCTATCGTAACTTGGTGGAGAAACCGACCCATGTCATCATCGTCTTCTCTTCGAGCAAGTATGGTGATTATTTTACGGGAAGTACTAGTAGTACACTATATCTAGATGATCTCGAACTCATCTACGGCGATTCTCCTAAGCTGCTCGGTTCGGAATAGAAAGTTATCAGCTCTCTCCGTACAAGTTCTAGCCTGAGTTTAGGTTTTTCCCTGTTAGACCATGAGCAGAAAAATAGTACATTTGCGGTGTCGGACAGCAAATAAGCTGTCCGACTTTCCCGGAGAGATCCGTCCGGAAATATTAGAGTTAAAATAAAAAGTAAATGATGCATAAGTTTTTGATAGTTCCCCTGTGGGGAGTGGTTCTTTGGTTGTTGAGTAATACCGATGTGGCGCAGGCTCAACGGATTCAACGTATCGACCGCGAGATACAGAAGACGGTCTTTATCCCTAAAGGAACATGGATGGCTGGTGGTACGGTATCTTATTCGGAGCATAACGAGAGTAACTTGAATTTCCTCGTCCTCAAGGATATCGAGGGGAAGGGATACGACTTTAGCGTAAGCCCTTATTTCGGTTATTTCTTTCGCGATAATATCTCTATGGGCGCACGTTTCGCCTATAAGCGGAATTACTTGGATCTGGGTAATTTCGACTTGAACTTGGGCGAGGATTTCAATATCAGTTTAAAGAATTTGTATTATCTGGAGCATAAGTATGAGGCCTCTTGCTTTATCCGGACGTATATGCCGATCGGCAAAAGCAAGATCTTCGGTCTTTTCAACGAGGCTCGCTTGACGTATGGGTATGGCACGGGAAAGAACTCTACCGGTTCCGGTGCGGAGTATGACGGCTCGTATCAGACAGTACAGAATATGCAGATCGGTTTCGCCCCGGGTATGACGGCGTTTATCACGGATTGGTCGGCGGTAGAGGTGTCGGTTGGTGTGATGGGCTTCGACTTCAAGTGGATCGATCAAGAAACAAACAAAGTAGAGGAGGGACGGCAGCGGGTCTCTTCCGGAAATTTCAAGATCAATCTCTTCTCGATCAATATTGGTATGACGTTTTATCTGTAAGGAATGAAGATGAGGAATCGAAATATAATCTGTTGTATAATATGTCTGTTATCATTGACCGCTTGCGTGATTGAAGATGATATCCCTTATCCGTTGTTGGAGGGAGCCATCCTTTCGATGACGGTGGAAGGGCAGCGTGCCGGTGAGGAAGGACAGAGCGTGGAGGCTACGATCGATGCGAAGGCCCGCACGGTGACCCTATTCGTGAACGACTCGGTGGATCTCTCCCGTTTGAAGATAAAATCCTTGAAAGTGACAGAGGGAGCTACCTTGATGGCCGATTCGGCTGCGTGTGCGGATATACGCCGTTTCCCGACAACGGGTTTCGCCTCTTTGGACAGTGTCTCTTCCGAAGCGAATACGCGGGTGGATTTTACCAAGCCGGTTTCCTTTACGGTGAAAACGTATCAGGAATATGTCTGGAAGGTGTCGGTGACGCAATTGATCAAACGAGAAGTGGACGTGACGGGGCAAGTGGCGGATGCCGTGATCGATCCGGTGAACCGTAACGTGATTATCTATGTCTCTCCGGATCAATCATTGAGCGACCTGCAAGTGAACAGCATGACGCTTGGAGGGGAGTTCGGGCGTGTGGAGCCAGATCCTACCGATCCCGCTGAGAAAGATTATTCGAAAGGCCCCCGGCAGTTCTATGTGGGGTATAACTGGGAGGAGACGATGTCGAAATGGAATGTCTTCGTGTATCATAAGGAGAGTAATGCGGGGGGGGTGGAGGCTTTCGCGATGGTAACCCGTGCTACGCTTTCCGGAAAGATACAGAGCGGGAAGACTCCTGTCGTGGAGTATAAGCGACAGGCTGACGCAGCTTGGAGCACGTTGGCAGCTTCGGCGGTGAAGGTGTCCGGTACCTCTTTTACGGCCTCGCTGACAGGGCTTAAGGCAGCCACTGCCTACCAATACCGGGTATCGGTAGATGGAACAGCGGGAGAGGAGCAATCTTTTACCACGGCGGAGGCAATACCCTTGACGAACGGAGGCTTCGATGACTGGAGTTCCGTGCCTGCGGGCAAGAATACGCTTTGGCAGCCTTGGGTGGAGGGAGGAACCTCCTTCTGGGATACGGGAAACAAAGGGGCTACCACCGTGGGTAACAGCAACTCCACGCCTACTACCGAGACGAGCACGGGAAGTGGGCAAGCTGCCTCGCTGGAGTCGAAATATATCGTCTTGAAGTTTGCTGCCGGCAACATCTTTACGGGTACTTACGTGCGGACGGACGGGACGAACGGTGTGTTGCAATTCGGCCGTCCCTTCACGAGCTTCCCCTCGAAGTTGCGGATCCATTATAAATACAATTGCGTTCCGATCAACAAGTCGGGCGACGATGATTTCAAATATTTGGTAGGTCGCCCGGACTCGTGTCAGGTCTATATCGCCTTGACTGACTGGGACGCTCCGCTGGAGATCCGTACCCGGCCTTCCGAACGTCAGCTCTTTGACCCTTCGGATCCGAAGGTGATCGCTTACGGCGAGCTGACGAAGGGCGAGCCTGTCTCCTCGTGGACGCAAGCGGATATCGTGCTGGATTACCGCTACACGAACCGTACGCCTAAATACATCGTGGTAGTCGCTTCTGCTAGCAAGTATGGCGATTACTTCACGGGCGGCGAGGGTAGCAAGCTTTGGCTGGATGAATGTGAATTGATTTACGACTAACAATAAGGAAAACAAACGATAGGATGAATGCAATGAGACATATTCACTTGTACATATATTTACCCTTCTTTGCCCTGCTCGCGACACTCTCCGCTTGCGTGGGCGAGGAGCTTTCTGCCCCGAAAGGGGAGGGAAGGTTGCGCTTGGAGATCGCTTCCGTAACGGCTGAGGTCTCTTCCGCCATGCAGACAAAAGCGGACGAAACCGCTACCGCAAAGACTGAACTGGAAAATCTGCCGGATGCGAAGGATTTTTCCGTGAAGGTGATCGGTGCGACGGGGGAAGTGCTATTCGATAAACCTGTAACGGAGATACTTCAAGCGGGGATTCCTTTAGAAACGGGCAAGTACACAGTAGAGGTACACTATGGCAATAATCAGGAGCTGATAACGACTATCTTGCCGAGGTACTTCGCCGGATCTACCACGGTATCGATCATTCCCGGCGAGACCGCTACGGCTTCCATTTCGGCGAAATGGGGCTATTCCGCTGTTTATCCTGTGATAGCGGAGGATTTGGCGGCTCATTATAAATCTTATCATTTGGATGTCAAGGTCGGGCAGACGCAAAAGCAGATTTTGCTCAATGCCGACAATACATTCCCTACGGTTTATCTCTTGGCGGGCACGAACGCATCGGTTCACTTGGCGGGTACGAACTATACGAATCAAGAAGTCTCCAATCCTCTATTCTCGCAAACGACCTTGCCCGCCGCCATGGAGTATACCTTGAATGTAACGCCGGATATCCCGGTGTTCTCGTTTGGGTTACGAGCGACGGCTACGCATACGAAAGATGCGAGCGGTTATTTGGACGGTACCAAGGTGACGTTGTCATTGGGAGATCTCTCCGGCGTACCTACGAAATTGATCTCTACTTGGACTGCGGAGCTGGTGAACGCTTCGAACGAAGTTGTCCGCGCCTATACCTCCACAAACTTCACTGTTCCCGACGTGATGGTAGACGCTAACGCTTGGCCTTATCTTCCGCAAGGAAACTATACGCTGAAATATAAGTACATGCTAAATGGCGAGGAAGTAAGTGAGGAACAGACGGAGACCGCTACGGTGGTTGTGCCGGCTCCGGAGTTTGAGGTTGCTTTCGCACCCTATACTTCTTACACGAAATATACGGAGGGAAAGATTGCCGAGGCTAATAGCTGCGAGAATAATAAGATCTATAATGTCAAGGCTTCTGTGAATATCTCGAATGATCTATTGACGAATGCGAAATATAATGGCTCGTTCACTTATTCCTATGAGGGAACGGCTGAGAATATCGCATCCAATTCTTTTGATAAGGGTGACCTGTCTGTATCGGAATGGAAACAATATGCTGTATCTGCTTCCGCTACCTTTGATGGCGTGACGAAAGAGATTGCGTTGGGGGTGCATATCACGGGGTTGCCGTATGTCCCAGATACAATGATAGGGGCTGATTGGACTTTAGCTTCTGGGAATTGTAAATATGAGAATGGTATGATACAATTGGGAGGCATAAATGGAATTGGAAAATGTACTGCTACGTCGAAGAATTTCCATATTCCAAATAATGTAAATGTAACCTTGGATACGAATGTCACAGTAAGGGATGGCTATGTATTCTTCGGGTGGCGAGAGACAACATTTACGGCAAGTATAAACGGGTCAACTGTTATTTCTCAACCTGGAAATCGTGAGGATAATGATAATGCAGGAAAAAATTATTCATTATCGGGAAATGGCACTTTTTCTACGGACGGTCGTGTGGTAACGTTGAACAGTTCGTATTCAGCAGCAGGTCCTTGGGCTAAAGTTTATACTTTACAGATATTATATAAATAAACTTATGAAAAAAAATGAATATGCAACAAACATTCTTATTGGGCATAACCACCCTCTTATTACTCTTCCTCCCCTCCTGTAGCAACATCCTAGAGGACTCCGGAAGCCCCTCGTCTATCGCCGAGACCGGCAAGCTCAGCCTTGCCCTTGAGGCGGATGCCTCCGTTAGTGTAACAACGAAAGCCACATCGACTACGTCTGTTACGATCAGTGACGAAGTTAAAAAAAATTTGGTGATCACCGGGACAAAAGGTGGTAGCTCTATTACTTTAGGCAAATCCTCCGATTTCGCCAATGAGGTCACAAAGGCCGTTCCCGCCGGTACCTATACAGAACTATCAGCCACTTACGATAAAATGACTGGCGATTTGCAGTTCGACAGCCCCACGCTTGCGGGGAAGACAACGGAAAGTGTAACCGTTACCCCTAACGCTGCGGCTGCCTCCGCTTCTATTACAGCCACGCTCACCAACTCGATCATCACGATCAATACGGAAGAGTTCGCTAAGTTGCAGAAGATGGCTACGATCACCAAGCTTTATGTGTACACTGGTACCGCCGATGACCCTACGGAAGAGAACCCGGAATATACCCTGCTATCCACCGCAAATACCCTAGAAACCGGCAAGACCTTGTTCGTGAAACCTGGCCTCTCAAATGTATTTATCCGTATAGAAGGCAAGCTGATCGCAGACGAGACCAAGATATTCTCCACCTCGTCACAGATACGGGAATCGGAAGAGACTTCCATCACCGCCGCCACCAAGAACTACAGCGTACAATACAGTCTTGCGAACACGCAAGGCACATTAACGTTGACCATTAATGTAAACGGAACGGTAGAGATTGTCGAGATACCGGTCGAGGTCAATCCTTACGAGTGATTGTCTCCATTTATCCAGATTCTCCGTCCGATTTCCAAGTGTAATGATATTACGTATCTTACTTTTTGTAGTAACTTTGCAAAAAATATAACATAAAGAACAAGGTATGAGACATTCGCTAATTATTCTATTCAGTTTTTCGCTTCTCTCAATCTTTATGGCCCATGGGCAATCGGAGAATGAGAAATCCAAGGGCGATTCATTCTTGTTTTCCTTTATACCCGGAGAGGCTGATCTACAAGCTACCTACGGGAATAATTCAATAGAGATGGAGCGACTCAATCGGAAAATCTGGCCGGTGATGAATCCTTTGATGGATGGGGAGTTTCATGTGCTGATCGTCTCGCATATCTATACTGAGACAGGAGCGGTATCCAAAAACGCTGTCAACACTGCCATGTGGCGGGGGAATACCGTGAGGAAATATCTGAAAAACAAATACGAGCTTGATAATAAACAAATCTCCTTCTATGTAGACCGTAGCGGGGAATGGGGGAATAGCGTGCATGTGTATCTGCTTTATTTCGCTATGCCGGAGTTTGCCAATAAGCAGATCTTTTATTCCACGGATCAGTCTATACCTGCTATCTCGGCAAGCCTAAAACGATATACGGAGGTCCCTTATATTTACGTGCTCAATGATCCGGATCTTTGCGTGGATGATGAGGTGTTCGCTTATGTCGTGATCAGCAATAAGGCCGATCTTCCTTATGAGGAAGGGGCGATGGTTCCGGTGGCTCCTCCTGCGCAGGAGAAGGTGAGGCAAACGCCGGTAGTCTCTCAACCGGCTCGGACGGAACCTGAGATTACTCGGCAGGCAACGGTAGCTGTAACCCCTGAGCCTCAAGCTCCGGAACGGCAGTCTACCGCATATCAGCCCCGACAGGAGGAGACTCGTGCCGTGACGATGGAGAAAGTCTATCCTACTTTCCAAATGACAAATTTGACTGTTAGGACGAATGTACTGCCTTGGATGACGGTTCCCCCGGGTTTAAGTGTCGGTAAGGAGGGAGCGGAATTGAAGACAGGGTCTATCATGCCAAACTTGGAATTGGAGTATATGTTTGGAGGTTGGGGTTCTGTCGTATTGGGAGGTATGTATTCTCGGTTTGGTTATAAAGGGAATCCTAATAATTTGTGGGGAGTGTCGGTGCTATCTTTGGAGCCTCGACTATGGTTTAACGATGATGGTACTTATCGGGGATTCAACGTGGGCTTGCAGATGAAATACGGAAACTTCAACGTGCGCGATAATGAGCCGTTAGGACATGGAGAGACTGGACAGTTCTTCGGTATCGGGGCGATGCTGAATTATTTGCAACCTATCTCCGGGAATTTCGCTTTTGAGGCTGGGTTTGGCTTTGGCTCACGAATTATCTTTGATGCTTCCACTTACGAGCGGGATTATGATGCACAGGTGAGCGAGACTACGGAGAATTTCTCAGCGACCCATTTCATGCTTAATTTCCGGTTGGCGCTGGTGTATAGGTTTGGATTTAAATAAACGAGATTAAAGTCCCCTTCTCGGAAGTAGTAATGGACGCTGTGTAAATCTTATCTTCGATCTTTATTATAATAATCTTCTTTTTGTCGAAGAAATTACCTTTTTCGATGATGTCAAGAGCTTCCGCCTTATGTCCCCTAGCGGTAAGCTCTTTTTTTATACCTTGTTTTTATGTCTTCTTCCCATATATATTATTATTAGAGGTAAAGTTCCTAGCCTCATTAAGAGGAAACTCACTCACAAAGGAAATTATTCTTTTTCGTCTAACCAAATTATTCCGTACCTTTGCCCCTCAAAAAGAGAACACAAGGTATGGAAAAACATTTTAAGAGAACGCTGATTACTACGGCGTTGCCGTATGCGAACGGACCGGTGCATATCGGACACTTGGCCGGGGTGTATGTGCCTGCTGATATTTATGCCCGTTACCTTCGTTTGAAGGGAGAGGAAGTGTTGATGATTGGTGGTTCGGACGAGCATGGGGTACCCATTACGTTGAGAGCGAAGAAAGAGGGGATCACACCGCAGGATGTGGTGGATCGTTACCACGGTATTATCAAGAAATCGTTCGAGGAGTTCGGTATCACGTTTGATATCTATTCACGTACTACTTCCGCTACGCATCATCAGATGGCCTCGGATTTTTTCCGTACATTGTATGATAAAGGCGAATTCATCGAGAAAACAAGCGAGCAATACTACGATGAGGAGGCGAAGCAATTCTTGGCCGACCGTTATATCACGGGTACTTGTCCGCATTGTGGAAACGAGAAGGCGTATGGCGATCAGTGCGAGGCTTGCGGTACTTCCCTTAGCCCGACGGATTTGATCGATCCGAAATCCGCTATCAGTGGCAGCAAGCCGGTGATGCGTGAGACGAAGCATTGGTATCTGCCTTTGGATAAGTGGGAGCCATTCTTGCGTAAATGGATCTTGGAGGATCATAAGGAATGGAAGCCGAACGTATATGGGCAGTGTAAGAGCTGGCTGGATATGGGACTGCAACCCCGTGCGGTGAGTCGTGATTTGGATTGGGGTATCCCTGTTCCCGTGGAAGGGGCGGAAGG
>UMDQ01017111.1_pt1 | contig 24456 bp, 36 predicted proteins | sample 1964531 | NCBI WGS metagenome assembly UMDQ01 (sample SAMEA4835998, study PRJEB28245) | human gut metagenome | biome: gut microbiome; material: fecal sample | place: Denmark | collected 2008
CCTGAGTCACCCTTCTCTCCTTTGTCACCCTTCGGTCCTTGAGTGCCTGTGTATTCTCCTGCATCCAGCCGTTTGATAAAATCATCTCTGGCAGCTCTCGCCTCTTCTGCTGCAGCTTCTGCGCTTCCCTTCTCGATATTCGCCATACGACAATATTCTTTTGCATTGTCACTGTTCTCGCCTACACGCGTACCGGTTTCACCAACGGCATAGCTCTTTGCCACAGTTGCATAGTTCTTCGCCCGTTCAATATTCTCGCCGAAAGTGTTGATCACCTCGTCAGTCTTCCGTGTCCTCTCCTCATCGGCCGCGACGCGTGCCTGTTCCGCCTGTTCCCGCTCCCGCTCTGCTTTTGTACGTCCCTGCTCAGCAGAATCTAAAGAGTCAAGCTTCTGGTCGATATGCCTTTCTAACTCCTCAATCTCCGACAGTCCGCCTGCGGATGGCTGAGAAGTCGTCCCTTCCACGTACACTGGAGCCTTAAACGACGCCCATTTTAAGGATCCATTGTCATCGTGAGCCCGCAGATTGATAAAGCAGGTTCCGGGCTGTGCGGTCATCGTTGCCGATATAGTCCATGTCAGGAGGATCTCATTTTCCCGTATCTCCTTTTCCAGGAACGCAGAGTCCGGAGATCCGTCCGGCAACTCCGCATTTAGCCGGAAAGACAGGTCTGCCAGATCCACACCGTCAATGGTGACTCTCTGCAGGCAAAAGGTCCTGCACGCTGCGTTGGTATCTCCCACCGCGGCGATGTATTGCTCTCTATTGGCAAACAACAGCTCTTTATGTTTGATCAGTATCATGTGCTTCTCCTTTTACCAAAAAAGGCCGCTTACTCGGCGGCCCTTTGTACTACTTGTATTTTTCAGCTTTCTGCTGGAAATCGCTCTCCATTTCTTCCGTCATCAGTGCTGTCTGCTGATCCTGCTCTCGAGAATGATCCAGAATTTCTTTCACTGCTCTCGGTACTTTGACGCGGACCCCTCTTTTGATCACGTATACCTTGCCATTTAAGGCTACTACTACGTCATCTTTGTACCGGTCGCTGTCCTTGAAAATCTCAATTTCAACCATATCAGTTGCACCGGTGCAACTCTCTGTGTTTTCTACAATCTCCGAAGCCTCTACTGTTTCTTTCTTTGCTGCCATATGTACCTCCTAATTTTCTACTCCATCAGAAAAGCTGGATCCCGTCTCGACACGCACCATAAACTGCTCCACAAGACGGACTGCTGTCTTGGTTGCCTTCCAGCCTGCCGTTCCACGCTGGTTTAACGGGTCCTCTGTTCCGCCGGATCCGAGCTGCTTCACGATGGTCTCCAGACCGCCGCCTTCGATGTTTGTGGTTCCATATGCATTTGCACCTAAAACCAGTGTTGCATATACATCCTGATTCGATGCTCCTGCTTTCGCAAAGATCTTCGCCTCAGTCGTTTCCACGAAGCGGACATTGGCAATCTTTCCAATTTCGCCCTGGAACATTTTGTCAGATGTTGTGTACTTGTTCCATTCTTTCCAGTCCGGGTCGTCCTGAATGTCGTATGCAATATCCGGATGGATAATCGCTACATATCCGCCATCAATCTTCGGTGCGTTCTGCTTCTTAAGAAATCTGGCAGCAAGGCGGACCGCCTTAACGGTAAGTTTGTGTTCTGCCGTCAGCGTTGCACGGCTTGTAACCTGTCCCTCTGCGTACTGCACGCTTGTTCCGCCCATCAAAATCTCACGGGTTACGGTATCAAGTGTGGCTCCGGCCTGTGCTCCTAAGAGATCCAGTGCCTGCACAAGGTTATTATCGATAGCAGTGAGTAGCAGCATATCCGTTAACGGTACGAAATCACCATACTGTTTTACAGTTGCGGCAACAGTGGATACCGTTAATGCCTTTCCTGCCGGGGTAACGCCCTCTGTCAGCGGAGTTGTTGCCTTCGGAAGCGGCGAGTACTTTCTAAACTCAATGGTCTTACCACCATTTTTCGGAATATTGTGTTTCTGTCCAAACTGATCGTACACTAATGCCGGTTTTGCATTCTCGATCAGGTACTTGGAGTAAAAGGTCTTCATCTCCGCGGTCATGCCGGAAGATGTTGTTGTGTTTAACGGTGTGTCAAACAGTCTTAAATTCATCATGATTTCCATGCTCATATCTCCTATACGTGACTGAGATCGATGGTCTCTCCAGCCAGGGAGCGGCGGGCAAGTTCTTTGATCTGATCACCAGTCATGTTCTCGATCGTCTTCACTCCTGGGAAACTAGTGCTTCCTCCTGCTGCTCCTTCAGACGGGCGGTTCTGCCCTGATTTGATCGCATCGATCTGTTTCTTTGCTACCTGCTTTGCGGTATATGCCATCGCGCCGGACAGGATCTCATCGTGATGCAGGGTCTCAAAAATGGTTCTCATCGGGATTCCGGCTCCGAGGAGTTTCACGAAATCCGGATTCTGTACTTCTGTATTCAGGTCAAATCCCTTGTACAGCTTCGACAACTCCTGTGCTTCTGTGTTCCATTTCTGGTACATCTGCTCCCGCTGCTGGAGTCTTTCCGCATTGTCCTTCGCATCGCGGAACTGTGCGTTCTCAGCCTCCAGCTTTTTCATGTACTTGTACTGCTCTGTGCTGAGGCCTTCCTTGGCCGCAGCCTCCTCCCAGTAAGCATCATCTTCCTCTACTGCCTTCTGGATGCTATCAATATTCCCATCGGTGATACCATACCGATTTCCCAGGATATTGATAAATCCCATCGCCCTGTCCAGCTTTTCTTTGGACTCTCGGGTGCCTTTCAAGCGGCGGTCAATGATGCCCTGAACATCTTCCTGATAAAGGTCCTTGTACTGCTCGATTGCATTCCGGTACGCCTGACGGCGTGCTTCCGGATCTTCTGCTGGCTGGGTCGGATCGGCGACTTCCTCCCCTGTTGCCCCCTCAGCGGCGCCCTGAGAGCCCTCTTTAACGCCCGTGTTTGTACTTTCCGCCGGTGCGGCACCTGTGCTTCCTGCGGCTCCTGCTGCCGCTCCTGCACCTGCACCGCCATCAAATAACGTAAGATTCAGTTTCATAGTGGTCTCCTTTTCCATGGTCTTTCCCACGCGTCTTTCTGTGCACATCCTATCATTCTGTATGCATAGATTCTCCCCCCACTATCTGGATCCGCCCCGGATTGCTCTTCTCAACCATCCGCAGTCCCGTTTCCACCAAGGCAAATGCTCCAGAAATTTCCGGATCCGGCCTTGTGGTACAGGCGCGAATAAAGATATCTGCATCTCCGATCCGGTCATTGTACTGCGCTATCCTGCTTGATCGATCCCGGCAGAACTGCACTAAGGCCTGTGTAAGTGCGGACACCGCCGCACATACCAGATTCCCGTCTTCTCCCTCTGCACGTCCTGCGTGCCCAATGGCAACGAGTTTATAATGTCCGGGCTCATTTTCAATCTGAATGATCGTCATACCTTATACCTTCGGCGTAGATGCGGACGCCGCCCTTTCTCTTGCCTTTCCCGCAGTGCTGCTCTTGGTTTCACGGGCTATATTCCCAAAATCATCCGTCTCCGCTGCCGTCTGGCTTTTTGACGATACAGACGGAGTTCCAGCCGCTGCCTGTCCGTTTTGCATTGCCATTGCATCCATAATCCTTGTGTCTCCTGTGCTGTCTGCGATCAGCGCCGCCATCTGCTGCATGGACATCTGCATCTGCTGTACCTGCTGATACAGGGTTCCGTTCTCTGCGATCCTGCGGGTAATTTCTTCTTTTCCATCGAAGTCCATCATGTTTATACATGCCAGTGCCTGATCCGCCAGCTGAGGATTAAAGAATCCAAGATTATACATTTCTTTCGCCAACTCATTCTGTGCAATCTTAGTAAATGGGCTTGACTTCTGTGGTACGATCTTGATGTCAAAGTATGGCTTCCGTCCGCCAAGATAGAGTCCGAAATCCTCTTCAATCGGTTCTGCCCTCAGCATCTGATTGTCGATAGAGACGTACTGATCTTGTCCATTATCTCCAGTAATGCGGAATACGCGGGAAGTGGTATAGAACTGCCTGATCAGCTCAATCACCTGATATACAACCGCCTTATGCGCCCGATAGGATGTCTTGATCATGTCTCTGGATAATTTGCTTCCCGCCTCCTGAAGGGCAGCAATCGCAGAAGCAGCCGTTACACCGCTTGTTGTCGTACCCTGTGCAAAGTCTCCATTACCCGAGGTTTCCTTCAATTCGTCAATTTTGTTTGCGTGTACCGTCACATACACGCCATCCAGCGGGTAGTGTTCCGCCGGTTTGAGATCATCCGGACTTCCTGTGTAGTGTACAATCTCCCTGTTCGGATCCGTGTACTCCTTCTCATTGATTCCGCTGCCATCCTTTGAAAAATACCGAGGTTTTGCCCCCAAGATTGCATTCTTAAGGATTCCCTGGCTCATTTTGTCAATGTACATCTGACAGTCTTTCATGATGTCAATATATCCCCGACCGGCCGGGGTATTCTTATCCGGGAACAGCGTGTCAAGCACGAACGGATACAGCCCATGCTCATACAGTCCGCTTCCCATTTCTGGGTCGTTTTCTGTTGCATACAGGACTTTTCCCTGACAGATCTTACACAGATGGACCGTTGTTATCAGGTGCTGAATTCCGTCTTTGTCTGTGATAACATTTGAGCGTTTATAGTACCAATCTGTTACCAGGCTCTTTCCCTCTGTAAACTTCTTATTGTCTCCCTGATAGTCCTGGATTTCTGATAAGATCCCATCACCAAGCTGTCCCTGCATCCGCGGATACTCGGCTTCCAGGATCTTATTGTCTACATAGCTCTGATAAAAAAGATTCGGGGATTCCTGAAGATCCTCTGTTCCCGGCTCCCACGCCATTTGCAGGATATCACAGCGTTTGATCGTGATGTCTCCGATTCCGTTCTTAAGCTTGTCCCAGAAAATCCCGTAAAGTCCGCTTCCGGACTTGATCTTATCCCAACATGTATCGCTGTATGTATCCTCATATTCGCACTGATCGAGGATACACGGAACCACCTCACTCAGGATTTTTGCAGCGTCCTTATCCGACTCCTCACGTGCCAGAATATTAGGAGCCGGGAAGTTGTCCATGAAATCCGCATGCTTATTGATGATGGAGTTAAACATCCAGGCAGACTTCGGCTCCGGATCCACGCGTTCCGCTTCTGTCTTTCCCCCGTTTACAAGATCCCACTCATTGAATTTCCACCATTCTTCATTCTCCACCAGTCTTTCATCCAGCGCCTTCTTCTGCTCTTTATATTTCTGGAGCAGTGTCATAGCTCTTCCAGCATCTTCATCTGTAATTTTCATAGTTCTGCTTGTCACACCCGGCATGATACCGGTCTGTGCTGGTGCAGACTCCTGGTTTTCCGTCGGTGCCGACATATCTCTTACATCCATAGTCTTATTCTCCTTAGATTCTGTAATAATTTCCCTGTGTTATTGGGTGCTGATACATGTTTAGCGGGTCTTCTTGCGGAATGTGTTCTCTCGCATTCTTACGCGGCGAGATCGGGTTCTCCATCAGCACATACCGGCATTCGTCATAGATATGGTCTTCCTGCGTTGTATCAATGTCCTCCACACGCTTTTCATCATATGTCAGCGATGGGATTGTACGGATAAAGTCCTTGCAGGTATTGAACACATAAAACATCGCCCTTCCGTTCGCGTCGAACGCGAGACGGTAATGATACTGCATCTTCCCCGCAATTCGTGTGTTGTCACCAGGCGACCAATAGATCCGGCACCGTTCCATGATCGCAGCTACCGACTCTCCGCGGGACTCGTCAAAAATCGACGGGTCAGCGATCCCAATGATCTTACGCCCACGCAGGTTCGGATCCGCATCCTCCACCTCATGGATCTGTCTTGCAATCTCTGATGGCTCGATCTTGATACCTGTATTCGGTGTCCCGGTGCATCCGTACAGCTCCTTGATCCGGTAGATACACCCTTCATGATCTACTGCATGCCAGCCTACAGAAAAAGGTTTGGCATATCCAAAGTCAAACCCTCGATAGATCAGCCAGTCATCCGGGATCCGGAACGGCTCAATCACGTGTGTGTTGCGCTGTGACAGGTATCCATCTGGATCATCGACAAACTCCGTAAAGACCTGTCCCTCGAAGGAATCCCAGTCTCCATACAGCAGTGCATCCCGGTCCTGCTTAGGCAGCAATGCCAGAGAAGCAAGGTAATTCGGGTTCTGGTCCAACAGGATTTTGTTATCAAAAACGCTGGACGGAATGAATATCTTCGTCCGGCGCTGCTTGATTTTCTCGCCTGTCGGCGATAAGATCTCAACCTCTGTTGTGATCGGTGTCCCTGGTTTGGAAGCCTTGACGAAATACTGTTTTACCCATCCATGGCCGACGCCTCCAGGGTTTGCGGTCGCTCTCATATACACACGGGTTCCCGGGCCTGATGGACGATTACGGGAGTACATATAGCTGTACTCGTCGTATGTAAAGTGCGTCAGCTCGTCAAACCCAATAAAATCAAAGTGCTTACCTTGATATTTCTTGCGGTCTCGCGTATACTGCATCGCTCCAAACGCAATCTTCGCACCCGAGGGAAAGCTCCATCTATGCTTTGTGTCGTTATACTGCGCTCTCGGATATGCCGCCCGATAAAGCTCATCAGACCGGTCGATCAGGTCCTGAAGCTCCGGGTATGTCTTTCGGAATATGATTGCACGGTAGTTTTTGATATTTACCTGACGTAGAGCCTCCACCAGCAGATAATCGCTTTTTCCCCCGCCTGCAGCTCCGCCGTACAGTGCCTCATATTCCGGTCGGGACATCATAAGCGCCTGCTTGGGCTGTGGCCGCCAGATGATATTGACGTTTTTCGGCGGAGATACCGTCACTTTAGATTTCCTGGTTGCCACTTCCCGCCTCCTCATCTATATCTGACATCATGATCACACCGGTCTGCATTGCGTCATCTGCATCCGCAAGATCCGATACAGCAAAGCGTTTATCTTTCCACTTCTCCGGTAGACGGTTCTTGAGCCAGAAGATCATGGCCGTCACATCGGCGGGAATGTGGACTTCATCTTCTCCTACTTCCAGGACTTCCTCCTCTTTAACCTTCTTTCCAGTCTTGTCGTACTCGATCTTTTTGAGCTTGAAGGTCTTCTTTACCTTGGCGGTATATCCCTTCGCTCTTTTGAGCAGGGAGTTCTCGACTTCAGTGTCCACAATTTCTTTCCCCTTTTTTAGGGTGTCCGAAATGTCCGGATACTTTTTCTTCCACTCGGACAGCGTGGACCGCGAAATTCCTATCTTTTTCGCTATTTCATCGTCGGTCAGCCCATCCCTCGCCCATCCAGACAATAAAAGCTTCTTGTCCGGATCGTTACACCACTCCTCATACTTCCCTTTTGCCATGATCTCACCTGCCTCTCTACCTGCTATTGTGCCTAAAAAAAGACGGGATTTCTCCCGTCATACGAAATGGATCTGGGGCATAAGCTCCGAGTCCTCAATTCAATTTTCTTCTGCTGCCTGTCTCTCCTCACTGTCTGGTCGGGCGTGATAGCAATACACTCTCCCCTCCTCGGTATCTTCGAATCTTCCATCCAGGTGATGCTCTGCAGCGGTCTTAATATCTTTCGCCTCCACTTTGATATCCCCGCCGTTCTTCAGTACCATGGCGGTCATGATCAATTCTTCCATATCTGCCCGCGCTTTCTGTTCTCGGGCTTTTTTCTTCCAGAGCTCCATGATCCGCTCCGCTGCTGCAATCTTCCTCTTTCCCTTCTCAACTTCTTTTCTAAGATCATTTACGATTCCCATCTCAGCACTCCTTATACTTGTTTTTATAAATCACTTCATAGTACGGGCAGTGTTCACACATCTTCACATCCATGCAGAACAGCTCCATGTAGTCCAACCTCTGTTTTTCATTCACGAATGATAACCGGTTCTTCATGTTGAACCCCATATTGGTTTTTATGTTCTCGCATGTGATTGTGATGGAATTTCCTGCGCCTCGATTATGTGCCACATAGAAAGGGCATTTTATACGAGCTGTAATGTTATCATTCATGACTGTATCCTCTACTTCTCTGTACTTTTCTTCGAACTCACATCGGTCCCTTCATATGCCCGGTGTGCGGCGCTCCAGCTCTTAGGGCGAGGATCCGCAATCATGGCTTCATACTCGCCTTCCCGTTTTCTATGCACGAGATTCTTAAGCGCTCTATGCTCATTCTTCGTCTTCATGCTCCCACTCCCTTCTTAATCGCACACATCGTACACAATCCACGGGCTCCCTGCTTCTCTGCAATCTCTGCCAGTGGGATCCTCCAGCATTTCGCCCCACACTCCGGGCACTGTGTGATTCTCCATCCCGGCTTCCCATGCTGGATATTGGTGTACAGTGGCATGCAGTAGTAGCCTCCTCGATCAGTAGCCTTTCTAGGCTTTATCTTTACTTCCATCCCGTTCTCCTTACTCAAATTTTCCATTTACGCAATCATAAAGAAAAGCTTCCAAAGAATCGGATGCCTTTTTATTTTCTCGGCCAATCGCAACGCCACTTCGGCGTTTACATTCTCCCAATTTCCAGTATCGATGACATATCCGTTTTCAGATATTGCTATATCTTGAATAAATATCGAGAAATCGAAACCGTCAAGCCACCCTTGCTGATATGCCTTGTTAAGTATTGCTTTCCCTCGTCCTGTCATTTTCTATGCCTCCTCCAAATCTTGATATTACTTTCCTCCTATAGTCCTAACGTAGGCCTTTCAAGCGCACTCAGTCTCTGCATAAGCTCATTCCAGTTCGGGATGATGTCCGTTGCATCAACATGATAATGCTTGATTTTGTACAGCTGCGCAACTTCCTCTTCGACGCAGCATCCTGGGAAATATCCATATGTGCCCACACCGATGTATACATCTGCCGTGCTCAACAGCTCCAGTGACTTCCCCAGATACCACACCGCGTTTTCCCTCACTCCTTCCGGCGGGTCCTCAGCAATCCATGTGTCAATCAATTCCAGCTCCTCACCCTCATATGCTTCCGCGATTCTCTTCATTTTTGCGAAGCTCTCGCGGATCTCTTCCTCTGTTCTTCCTCTCATCGGTACGCTTGCGAATAACTTTTTCATATGGGTTCTCCTTTCTCAAATTTCAGTTTAGTTTAAATCCTCATCATAATAAAAACAGTCTCCGGCGCACGTTTCACACCCAATCGGGCATTGTTCTATATCATTTGGATTTCTTTTTTCATCATCTGCTTTACAATATCCAATCGGGCAAAGCACTTCTACACCGTCTTGCAATAATATCATTCTTATACCTCCGCTAAATCCTTATTCTTGTGTTTTTAATACATTTAATATGCCCTCTACTGCTTTATCCCAGAAGATATTTGCAAATTCTTCAACAGTGCAAATTGGCTTGTCATCCCAGTCAACTATCATCGCATCGGCACACTGACAAATATCGCAACCACTTTCTTTTAGTGCTTCGTTTGCATATTCTGTTACAACTGTCTGAGTATCGGCATAGTCGCAGCCTCTGTCTAAAATGTCCTCAAGTTCTTTTATTGTTTTCTTTGATATTTTTGCCATTTTAATTTCCTCCTAAAATCTTAATTTTCTTCTACCTCTGCCCTGTATGGCTCTGGCAACGGCATCCATGCATTCACAAAAAGTCCCGCGGAAAGATATGTATAATCCTCATCACCCTGGTAAAATGCTCCGCTGCCGTCATCATCAACTCTATAAGTCGCAATATCCGGGGTTGTAGAATTATCAAAAGAAACCAATACATAGGTCTCTGGTTCCGGAAGTCTCTCCGTCACCGGGATCCACCGCCGGATCTCTTTCAGTGCCTCTTCCGCATCCTTCTGTGTCTCCACATTCAGCGCTGTTACTTCATTCGGCATCAGCCCGGTATCCTCATAGTCTTTAAGCTTCCAGAGCGCCCCGTAAAGCTTCTCCCAGATTTCCTTAGTAAGCACTACTCCGGGCTTCAACTCATCCCATGACACGTCTTTTAATATCCAATGGCCATTATCTTTCTTTTCCGTTAATCTCATTGCTTACTCCTCCAGATAATTTCTCCCAAATTCTTTCATCCACCGCTCATGCCCATACTTTTCCTCAAATGCCTGCTGTGCGACTCTTTTAAGGTGCTCATCCACCTTGCTATTGCAGTGCGGCGCTTCCGGTCCGTGTTCGTGATGCCTTGATTCGCAGACATATCCCCACAGGCCATAATGTTCCGCTTTCTTCCGGTACGCCCCGAACCTCCCGTATACAAAATGGTGCTTATGGAGACCTGTGTGACACAGCTCCCCATAATATCCATTCCTCTCCGCTTCTTCCCGGCACAGGTAACATTCCCGGTCAGCCGGACCTGTCCTCGCCTGTATGATGCTCTTTGCCATTGTCCTCTGCCTCCTGTGTCTGTATCGCTCCATGACAGATCATCTCTGCGTAGCTGCGCCAGCCTTTTCTTGCTGCTCTTGCCATGCCGCGGAGCACCAGTTTCCGGTAGGTGTCCCATGCGTCCCTTGTGTACTCCGTCCATAGCTCTGTGCCGCTTGACATCATGATCCGCCATGTGCCGTTATATACGCTTTTGCTTTTTTCGTATTTGCTTATGCAGCTTTTATTGATTCCGATCAGATCATGCACGTCCTGCGCGTACAGATTGTCATATTCTATGACGCCTGTCCGGATGTTCTTCAGCATATAGAGGTTCTTCATATCGCTACCTTATCCGCAATTTCTGCCCATCGGAAAGCCTCTGTGAGTCCTCCCGGATACTCCAGCACGATCAGATGCTTATGCTTTGCAATCACGGTTCCCCGCCGGTGTGCAATCCCTGGTTTTGTACTGTCCGGATTTATGTTTACATATCCCTTCATCGTGGTTACGGATATGCGATCTCCCAGCTTTATTTTGTTTTTGAGCCTGTCGATTTCTGCCGGATATATACCGCCCAGCGGATCGACGCTTGGATGTACTGTATTCATGCTTGGCGCTCTATTACTCAATGACAATACCCTCCTCTGTGATCGTGATTTTCTGGATGAGTTTCGGATGCTGGCGAACATAAGTCAGTATCGGTATGCAGATGTTCTCCACATGTCGTCTCCACTCCGCCCGGATCCGTTCAGCTTCGCTCTCCTGTACCTCACTACCATCATGGCACTTAATGTATTCATCCGGCAAATACTGGGGAAATTGTGTGATTTCCATCTGTCCTTCCAGCTGAGGCTCCTGCTGCCTGTTTCCCTCCTCAGCTTTCTCATACCCCACAAATCCGGCAGGCGCTGTGCTATGGATGGCTACAGGCGTTGTTGGTGCTTCTTCCGTAGTCTTCTCATCCGACATTTTGGCTACTCGGTCGAAAGCTCTGTGTTCAATAGTGCTAATCACATCAGCCATCGTAGGGATTCCTGAAATAATTTTCTCAGCAGGTGTCTCCTGGGGTTTCTTCCTTGAGCGGCTTGGTAGCTCTTCTGGCTCTCTGGCTTTCGTCACCTTGGATATCTTCCGCTTTTCAGGCTTCTTTTCCTGTTGCACCGGTGCAACTTCCGGCTTTTTCTCCGACTCCGGATCCGTGTGACTGGAACAATAGTCCTCTACCGCTTGGATCAGCGCGTCCCAGGAATATATTTCCTTGCTGTCACTTCTCACGTTGATCAGTGCTATTTCTGTGTCCAGCCCCTTTACTGACAGCATCAATCGTCCTGTCCCTTTGATCCGGACGGAATGCATCGCTTCCCCGGCCGGTGCCAGAATCTCCTGAAGCAGCGCTTCTTTTCGACTGGACTTGAGTGCCTGGCGGATCTTGATACGCATGTAGAGATCACCGTCAAGAATCTGACCTACCACCTGATGCAGGATGTCTGGCTCCTGCTGCCCGTCTGCTTCTTTTGCGGTCTCTGCCTGTTCCGCAATGACTTCCAGATCGGAGATCTTACTCTCAGCCTCCAGTTCCTCTTTCACTGCCTGAATGTCACTTTTTGCGAACGTCGGCGTCAGTTCTTCAATGATCGTATCCGGAAGCGTCAGCATGATCGCCAGTTTCGCAGAGCCAAACCCTTGATACTTTTCGCTTAATCTTGTCGGGTCCTCCGGATCGGAAAATTTCGTGTGGATATTGATAAACCTCGATACCTGAGACTTGTCCATCGAATATTCTTTTTCGGCAAATTCAAGATAGGATGAATATCCAGATTCCTGAAGAACATCCGTATCCCTCGCCATCTTGAAGAGATATCCAATCCTCACAAAGCTCTCTGCAGTTTTTCCCATTTCGGAATCCATCGCAACCTTCAGTTCCCTGTATGTAACCTTCTTGACCTCTCCGGTCTCCTGTGTAACTATCTCCATTTATACTGCCTCCATAAAATCTTCCGCGAGTCCCTTTAAGACTCTTTCATTATTTGCCTTTCTCAGCTCTTCCAGATTCTTGTCTCGCTTAACCTTGCTCTCTGCTGCCAGCTTCCAGTCCTTACTATGCAGGCGCTTTTTCAATACTCTCTGCCACTCACGGAGGAATCCCCGGATCTCCTCAATATTCGGCTCCTCGTCATACATCCCCCGGTGCTGGCGGATCGTGCCGCCCGGTTCTACCTCGATCGTGTAGTACGGCAGTTCCGGCTCTTCCTTGCGGCGCAGGAAACAGATGTACGTCTCCTGATCCCGTATCCGCTCAAAGTATCGGTCTGTGCTTCCTACGCAGTGATGCAGGGCGTTCCCTTCCGACATGATATCCACCAGATTCTGCGGTACGATGATCCTATACTCCTCATTTTCGTACTCGTACCTTGATGCGATGTCCTTTAGGATCTCCTCTGCGCCCGGATATTTCTCTCTGAGTTCCTTTGCTCGGCGATCCTTTGCTTCCGCATTGCGCTTCATCTCTTCGATCATGTCCAGCTTCCGGATTGCTTCCACAGCCTCATCATGCCGACGCTTGAGTTCTCTCGGCCGGTATACCATCTCATCATTGATGTTCTTCCCAAGCCTTCTGCACATCGCCAGATAGTCTCTCCACTGCGTGATTACTTCCGATGCTGATTTCCCCGGATAGCTTGTATCCTGCTGCCTCTGTACGTAGTTCATGATCTGTTCAGGCGACATGTTCCCAAGGGCAAATCCTGCATTTTTCTCATACAGACCTGCCTGTCCAGCAAATTTCAGAAATGCATCGGAGATCCTCTCGTCTGTTTCGTCCCCATATGCAAGCCAGCTCCTCTCAAGCTCTCCTCCGTTCCGGTCCCGGAGGCGGTTGATCTTCTGTCGGTCTCCGATCCGCATGATCTCCTCGATCGTCTTGCCCCTGAGATCCAGAGTGCCTTGGTAGGTACCGTCTGACCACATGTGGCAGCTGAGCTCTTCCTGCATGAGCCGGTAAAATCTGCCCTTGAACAGGTACTCTATAAGCCCGATCATATCTGGCCAATTGTGCAAGATCATGATTTTATTGTATCTTGCTTCGATTCCGGACGATGCCATCTGCGAAAGCAGCCGTCCCAGATTAGTATAATCTGTGCCCTTCAAGGCTTCTTCGATCCCCTCTGGATACAGATAACAATCCCCTGTCGTGCGGTTGGCAGGATTGTGCTCGTCATAACCATCGTAATCATCGTATTTTCCGCACTGCTTATAATAGATCTTTAGACGTTGTCCCCCAAACAGGCTGATCTTTGATACAAATATCCGGATCGCCTCAGATAAAGCAATGCGGTATTTACCCTTAAAAATTGATTGGATATCAAAATACCTTAGTACTATCTGCCCGGCCGTGGTCTCCTGGATCAGCATCACCCGGCTCCACTTTTCTGTTTTTTTCCCTCTCTTTTTGATCTGCAGGTCTTTCCCGCATGCGCAGGTGACCACGTCATTGTGACGTACTCCCTTGATCATAGACGGTGCGATCTTTATCCCGCAGGATGGACATGTGTACTCATCATCGGTTTTGTATGTCGGATAAGGCTTTTTCCATACGGCTTCTGCTGCCCACGCCTCAAAGCCTTCCGGGACTTCGGGGACACTGTCCATCAGGTCTTTTATGCGTTGCTCTCTTCTCCGCTCCTTTTCCCACCTCTTGTCGGACAGATAATTTCTCTCCACTTCATCGATCAGGTACACGGCACTCTGCGTTGCATATCTCATTTTGGATCGCAACGCCTCTTGTATGATCTCCTCGTCCTGATCTTCCAGATCGATCTTGATGCTGCCATACCAGTAGTCCTTCTCAAATGCACGCATGAGCTTCTCCTCAGTGTATATATCACCCCGCAGTATGCCATATTCTCCGGTTTCGACATTCATTAGGTATCGTCCCACATGTACGCAGTCCTCGTAGCAGTCGAGGATCAGGAGATCCGTGGTCCTTCCCGCGATGATCCGGTTTCCTTCAATCATGCATTCCGGTATCGGCAGGCTCTTTCCCTGTTTGATTTTCATTCCGTCACCTCCACGGTACGCCCATCCGGTAAAATGCTATACCAGATGCCCTCTTTTCCATTCTTGCCATCTATTTCGCCGATGGCGATTCTCTGGAACCATCCCGATTCTTTTTCCATCACAAGTGCCAGAATATCCCCCTTCTTTCCTCGTGCCATCGGCTTCTCTCCTCTGGCGATCACAATCCCATCGCCGTTCCCTTCTGCTTTGTCTTTCTGGACCTTTATGCGATACATGTCCATCTCCCACTCTCGCTCCGGATGGCGGACCATATACTTTATTGCTTCTTTCACGATGTCCCGCCGCGTGAGTTCTTGTGTAAGTGTCAACCGCTCACACGCGATCCTCGTGTTCTCTCCGTCCTCATCGATGGGGCCTTCTGCCTCTGCCTTAAAGATCCGATCATCAAGACTGTAATACCGGAAGCAGTCCAGGACATACTCACATGCGTGGAGACCGCGGTTCCCGCACTTCGTACTGTCCGCATGAGCTGGGATCCCTAACATATACTGGAAGGTTCCATTTCCCATCGTGCAGGTCATGTCAGCCTTTGTTGCCTTATACACCAGCATCCTCTTCACCTCCCAGATAATATTCTTTGATCAGCTGCTTTGCCGTACCCATCCCTGGGATCCCGAGCTCACAGCCTTTCTGTGCCCATTCTGGGAGTCCTGCTGCCTTGATGATGTCCTTGTCCACGGCCTCGGCATGGTCTAAGGACCACTTCATGAGCTTCCCGATGCACTCCTTCAGGCTCTTTCCCTTCCTGCGCACTGCCAGACGCATCTCGGGATCTTCAAAGCACTGGATCTGGATGTAATCCAGCCAGTCCGCCATGATCTCTTTGGGCTGCAGTTCCGCCGCTTCGACCTTCAGTTTCCCGTTCGCTGCCATGAGCGCAGTCACAAGCTCCGCCGCATCACCATCGATGTATTCTTCTGCATCCTCTCTATCGATCCCGTTCTCCTCCGCGATCGCATAGATGGCTTCCGTGTCACCTTCCTCTAGCTGCGCGGCCGCCGCGCGGTTGATCTCCTCATAGGAATCAAATTCTCCGAATTTCTCAAACATTTCCTACTCCTTTCCCCCGCCGGGATTTCCGGCGGGCCTTGCTATGTAAACGGGTTTCACTGTGACATGTACCCGAAGGTGGTCTTCTTACTTCCCAGTCTGCATCTGTGGGATTCAGTTTTACTTCTACATATCTCTGGTACGGATATCCCATGCGATCGACGCCGTTATAGATGCTCTCGTGGATAATGTAGTACCCTGGCTTCGGTTTTGGGTCCGTCTTCCATGTCCTGTTAGGCTTGTCCTTGACCGTTTTCTTCGGCTGGATCAGATTCCGGGAGCTCGAGTATCTCTGGCCGACAGCGCTATCCTCCCGGCGGAAGCTTCTTTCTGTCTCCTTGATCAGGTAATCTGCCAGCTGGCTATACTCTCCGTTGCTGTACAGCTGCGTGAACTTCGGGTTCCCTCGGATCTCACCGTTCTTCTTCTGTGTCCAGAGGATCCGGACCATATCCGCTGTCGTTTCCGTCCCTGTGTTGACGTTGTTGACGACAAGATGGTGGTGAATATGCTTCGAAACATATTCTGTTGCCACGATGTATTTCAAATCAAATCCGAACTTCCGATATCTTCTCCTCAGCCTTGCAAGAAAGTTCTCCAGTTCCTTCCGGGCTTCCTCCGGGGATGGTCGTATTTCTTTTCTGTAGGTCAGGACCACATGCCAGTCCCCCGGCTTAAAGTTGGCGTTCATTAATCTCTCCAGATCTCTCCTCGCCTGCCTTCTATTCGCTTCCCGGATCTCCTCCTTGCTCTTCTTCCGGATGTACTCCCCTCTCTCTACCCCTTTTCTCATTCCCTTCGGATAGCATCGGATCGTCTCCCTGGTAGCTCCTGCCTTATATACAATTTCTCTATACATCACAAGTACCTCTAAAGTTAGTCCCTTAATCAAGCCCATAAAGGCTCGATATTTCCTTGCTTTTTCGGTGCTTTTGTGCTACTCTGTATGTAGAGATTTTTGCGTAGCACACGCACCTTGGAGCTGTCCCCACAGCTCCTATTTTTTTACTCTTGTCCGCCCATCAGCGCCTCGCCGATCGGTCCGCCGACTGCGAACATAATAAATGTTGTTGCGACACAGCTGACGCCTATACGATTGCTCACAGCCAGCAGAGTGACAAGAATTCCAAGCGCTGTCATCATCAAAATAGCCAGTGCCCACACAATCTGTATCGCTGCTTTCCACACCGCCAGAGCCTCCCGGATCCGGCGGCGGTTTCTTCTCTCCCTCGCCCGTTCAAACCGATCTTTCCGCTGATCGATCACGAAGCAATAACACTTCCCCATGTTTTTCTCCACCTTTCGTAATAGCTTGTCTGTTCCTGCTTCCGGATTCGGATCTGCTGCGCGCAGGTATCGCAGATCCGCGGTTCTCCTGGATCCACATAGATTCTCTGACCGCACTTATCACACTTATATCCGTTCATTCTGTCTCCTGTTCCTTCATCTGCTCCCGGCTCTTTTCAGATTCACGGGAATCTTTTTCCATGGTTTTATATGCCATCTCAATAGCTATGCTTTTTGCTCTGTCAGAACATAACCATGAAATTCCTGCTAATGTACGGAATATGTCTGACATTTCAGTTGAGAAATTAACTTTTCCTGCATCTCTTTTTATCCATTCCAGAGTTGCTTTCATAGCCAAGTTCTCTGCCTCAAGTTCCTGAACTCTCTTGCTAATTTCCATCTGGTTCCTCATTCCTTTCTTCCTGTTCAAGCCATCATTCCAATGCTCTTCCTACCTCTTTTTCAAGGAGTGCTCTATAAATTCGGAACTCCCACCGGCTGCTTCCGGTCTGCTCCGGTGGGATTGCCCGCCCGATCGGTAATGTCTTTTTCTTCATCCGGAAGCGAACCATATAGGGAGCCATGCCGAGGATCTTTGCGGCTTCGTCTACACTCACCCGCTCGCAACGAATCTTTTCTTTATTCATCCCTCTATGCCCCCTTTTCCCGCTCGTCCAGGATCCTGCTCATCTCCATGCCGGACATGTAGGCGATCGCGAGCGCCAGCTTGCTTTCCGGCATTGTTCTTACGATATGCATTGCTCTGTCAACGGACTTCTGTTTTGTGTCGGCCTCTGTTTTTACTGTGTCTGTCATAGACGTTTCCCCTTTCTATTGTTTTTTTCTTTTCTCCTTTATATAATGGAAGCACCATTTCTAAGGAGGGATTTATTATGTTATCTGACTGTCAGTACGACATTCTCAAAACTGTTGGCCAGGAGCCGTTTATCCAAATCGGCGATTTATCTAAAAGACTTTTTCCCATAGATTCGTACCGATTCAAATTGGCCGTATGCGATCTTGTAAAACGTGGATTGCTTATAATAACTCCAACGCAGGATTACGAATCCTATGAGAATTCCCTTGAAGTAACATCTAAATGTCCCCCAAAATACGATGAGGTGTTTCACCTTGTTCTCTCCGAATACGGACATTCCATAAATGATGAACATAACGGAATCCAACGTCAACTGTTCTGGACCTCTATTGTGGCGGCTCTGTCTTTAGCATGTTCTGCCGGAACATTGCTTGTTGAAATTCTTCAACGATAATGTTTATCCAGATATGTAAATATGTTTTCCACTGCCATTCCTACTCCTAACACCAGTAGTAATGCGATACTATTTTGTTGAGAAATACCTTTTACCTGGCATATCATGCTCGCCATCCATATTCCCCAGGTAATACTACGCGCTACATACGCAATCCCGCCAAAATGTGTCATAGGCTGTTGCTCCTTTCTTGTTTCTATGCCACTATTATATGTGGCTTAGTCTCTGATGTCAAGCATTATTTTGTGGCATAGTAACTTTTTGTTGACTAAGCCACAAAATAATGCTATTATGATGGCGAGGAGGTGAAATAAGCCAATGCACGAACGTATCAAAAAGATCAGAAGATTTTGCAGTTTAACTCAACAGGAATTCGCAGATCGCTTAGGCATTACCAGAAACAATATTGCAGGGTACGAAACCGGAAAGCGCTCACCCAGCGATGCTGTGATATCTTTAATATGTACAAAGTTTGGTGTAAACGAAGATTGGCTCCGGACAGGTGCCGGTGGCGATGACAACATGTTTCTTCCAGAACCGGAAGACGAGTTGGAAGCCTTTGCACGTAAATACAACGTGACCGGCTTAGAACGAATTTTCTTAGAGAAATATTTGGGATTGAAGCAGTCTGAACGTGACGCAGTGATCCGCTTTATGGCGGACCTTGCGGAAGAAGTCGCAGATTATTCTAGTGGAGATCTGTTTGCTGATCTTCCGGATACTCCGGAGGAACTGGAAGCCCAGTATCCACCGGTGCATCGCGGAAAAGTTGGGTGACACCCGCTTTCGAACTTATTTATATAAGCACGATTAGCACAAGCCTTCCACGAAAGTTTAGGTTTATGTACAATGTACAGTTATCTCTATAGTAGATGGCATAGATCCTCCTGTTTCGATGATGAATATACTTTCGTATCATTGTCAACACGCGGGTGCCATCTAATTATAGTGGTTTGTATCCTATTCTTTTTTGGAAAATAAAGGAAATACAGGGGGAAGTATGTTACCAGTTTTCATAAAGAATTATATGGAATTTTCTTATTCTCTCGTTGTATATATGACATTGCCTTTTATCGCCAAAGCCTACTTTAAAAACATCCCACGTAGGTATATTTGGATAATATGCCTTGTGAATTCAGGACTGGGCTACTATTATTTCTTCATTGATGCTTTGTATCGTGGGGGTGAATCTTCTATTGAGGCTGCAATCATATGGGGAATCATTTCATATATTTATCTTCGACATTCATCAAAAATGCTTACTACGCTAACTGCTCAGTGTGAAAAGCTACAACAAGAATCGTTAGGGAAAGATAGAAAAATTTCACTATTGAAATCGGAGCTGGAACAAACATCCTTTGAGAAGAATAAGCAAAATACCCTTTTGAAAGCTCAAATTGAAAAACTTCAGAAAAATCAACAGCAATCACAAATAACAATTAACAAACTTCAAGAATCAAATTCTTCTCTTGAAAAGGAGTGCCGTATAAAAAGAAATGGTCCTTCTTCAGACATCATCATTGATTATAAGTTAAGTTATTTTACTGAACGAGATTATGCTTCAAGAGCAAGACTACATGCTTTCGACGCAACTGAATATTGGGTCATCGATATTTCGCAGAAAAGAACCAGCATTTATACACTGGGGAAGGAAATTACTGTTCGCAATGTCCCATTTGGATGGAAGATAGAAGAAAACACCGAAAATGGATATTATCAGATTCATATTCATGGTATGACAAATACTGAGAGAGATGCTTTAGAAAATCGCCCGGTGTCTTAATACACGTTGCACCGGTGCAACCCCAACAAATACAAAAGCCGCCCCCAGTTGGCGCTGAGAACGGCTCGTGATCGATTCTGCTTCCAGATGCGGATGCATCCAGGAACAAATAATCTGACCTAGACAATCAGATTATATCATTCCTAAAACATCTGTGCAAGCAGGTGTTTTTCTTTTACTCAAAAAGGAGTGATATTTATGCCCAAACGAAAAAAGCATCCTAAATTACCGAATGGGTATGGGACTATTCGCTATTTAGGTAAAGGCAGACGTAATCCCTATTCAGTACAGCCTCCTGCATACGAAGATCCCGAAACGGGACGATATATAAGTCCTACGGCCCTATGTTATGTTTCAGATTGGTATGTTGGTTTTGCTGTTCTGACAGCGTACAAAGCAGGCACCTACACCCCCGGAATGGAAAAAAACTTACAGCCAGTTACCGGCGATGATCCCGATGAGCTTGTGCAGCATATCCTTGCAGACTTCTCAGTAATCAAGAATGGACCTGCCAAAAATGATCCTACTTTTGCAGAAGTCTATGAGGCATTCTATGCTGATAAGTATTTTGAAGGAAATACCTATTCACAGTCCAGTATGTACTCAACTCGAGCTGCTTTCAAAAACTGCGAAGCACTTCATAATAAATCTTTCCGTTCCCTGGTCGCTAAAGATCTGCAGGATAATCTGGATGCCTGTACCTTGAAGCACGCCAGCCTTGAGCTAATCCAGAACCTGTATTCTGGCATGTATCATTATGCAGAGGGCTGTGGCCTATGTGATAAAAATTACGCTGCCTATGTAACAATTAAAACGGAAGATGATGATGAATCCGGTGTTCCCTTTACTGAAGATCAAATTCGGAAGTTTTGGCAGTATCAAAATGATCCGATTATCGAGTTTGCTCTGATTATGTGCTATTCGGGTCATAGAATTTCTGAATACAATGTTCTGGATATCGATTTAAAATCCCGGCTGTTCAAGGGAGGATTAAAGACTAAGACGAGTAAAAAAAGAACAGTTCCCATACATTCTGCCATATACCCTTTAGTATGCCGTCGCCTAAAGCGAGATGAAAAAATGTTAAACATGTCGTACCCCACTTATTTGAAATTATTTAAGGCAAAGCTGAAAGAGCTGGGATGCCTAGGAGAAGCTCCGATCCATACTCCTCATGACTGTCGCCATACTTTTTCATGGCTATGTCAACATTGCAATGTACAGGAAGACGACAGGAAACGGCTTTTGGGCCATACCTTCAATGATGTTTCTAATGATACTTATGGACATCGTGATCCTGAAGATCTTCGTGCTGAAATCGAAAAGATTTATGTGGAGGGTGTGACAAATGTGTGACAAACCGTTCCGTTTTATCTAATTTTTTTAGGTAGTGCACAATACTTCAAAATCTCTTGCTCTATTAGGAAAAATCTATGTTTTTCCCATTTTCCCTGAAAAAGCAGGAAATTAAAAACCTTAATAAAAACTTAAAAAAGAAACTATAACCTTCAGAAGCTTCCACCGCCAGTTTCTTTCGAATGCATGACAGCACAAAAGCCCGGCATCTCCTCATGGAAACGCCGGGCCTCATGTTTTTTCGTCAATTACACTTCAGATTTACTGCAAAATTATACCGGGTAAGCTTTATTTGCTTTGTCTGCAGTCTTCTGGTCAACCTTCGTCTGCTGGGCTTCACGGTACTCGAAGAAGTCTTTTGCTACAGCCGGGAACAGAGCATAGGATAATACATCCTCATCCTGCTGCTTCCACTGTGCGCATTCCTTCTCGAATTTCGGTAACTGCGGCTCGATCAGATCTGCTGGACGACAGGTGATCGGAGTCGCGTCACCGATGATCTTCTTCTGGACTTCTTTGTTGAACGGTTTCACCGTCTTACCAAATTCACCCATCATGATCTTCTTGGACTCCTTCGGAACCATCTTATATCTCTCGCCGGCAAGAACGTTCATGACAGCCTGTGTGCCAACGATCTGGGAGGACGGAGTTACAAGCGGCGGCTCACCGAAGTCTTTTCTTACTCTCGGGATCTCCTCAAGCACTGCGCGGTACTTGTCTTCCTGACCAGCTTCCTTTAACTGGGAAACAAGGTTGGAAAGCATTCCGCCCGGTACCTGATACTGGAGCGTCTTGATGTTTACACCGAGAACCTTCGGGTTCAGAAGGCCGCTCTTTAAAGCTTCCTCACGGATCGGTGTGAAGTAATCGGTGATCTCTGCAAGCAGATTCTGGTCATAGCCAGTATCATACTTGGTGCCGCGGAATGTCTCAACCATAACTTCAGTTGCCGGCTGGGATGTACCGAGAGCCAGCGGAGACATTGCGCAGTCAATGATATCGCAGCCTGCTTCCACAGCCTTTAAATATGTCATGGAAGCAACACCGGAGGTATAGTGCGTGTGCAGGTCGATCGGCAGCTTTGTACCCTGTTTTAATGCCGTAACAAGCTCAGTAGCCGCATACGGAGTTAACAGACCTGCCATATCCTTGATGCAGAGGGAATCAGCGCCCATGCTCTCGATCTCGGAAGCGATATTCTTCCAGTAATCAAGTGTATACGCATCGCCTAATGTATAGCAAAGGGCGATCTGGGCATGTCCGCCTTCCTTTTTTGTTGCCTTAACGGCAGTCTCAAGGTTTCTGATATCATTCAGGCAGTCAAAAATACGGATAATATCAATACCATTTGCGATGGATTTCTGTACAAAGTACTCAACCACATCATCTGCATAATGATTGTATCCAAGGATATTCTGACCACGGAACAGCATCTGGAGCTTCGTGTTCTTGAATCCAGCTCTCAGTTTTCTGAGTCTCTCCCACGGATCTTCCTTCAGGAAACGCAGGCAGGCATCAAAAGTAGCGCCGCCCCAGCATTCTACTGCGTGGTAGCCAACTTTATCCATTTTGTCAACGATCGGAAGCATCTGATCAGTCGTCATTCTTGTTGCAAGGAGAGACTGATGCGCATCACGAAGAACGGTCTCAACGATCTTAACCGGCTTTTTCTGAACTTCTGCCATTTTATTATCCTCCTACCGGGAGATCTGCCCGGGCAGACCTCCCTATATTAAAAGTTTCGGTTCCAATTAAACTCCGAAGATAGCCATGAAGGTACCTGCAGCAACTGCTGTACCGATAACGCCGGCTACGTTCGGTCCCATTGCGTGCATAAGAAGGAAGTTTGTCGGATCTGCCTCAGAACCAACCTTCTGGGATACACGGGCTGCCATCGGAACTGCGGATACTCCGGCAGAACCGATTAACGGATTAACCTTACCACCAGTTACCTTGCACATGAGCTTACCAAAGATAACGCCGGCTGCTGTACCGAACGCGAACGCGATAAGTCCAAGGATAACGATCTTGATAGTTGTAACTTTTAAGAATCTCTCAGCACTTGTTGTAGCGCCAACGGAAAGACCGAGAACGATTACAACGATGTACATAAGAGCGTTGGAAGCTGTCTCCTGTAACTGTTTAACAACGCCGGACTCACGGAAGAGGTTACCAACCATAAGCATACCAACGAGCGGAGCTGTTGTCGGAAGGATCATACAAACTACGATCGTAACGATAACCGGGAAGAGGATCTTCTCAAGTTTGGATACCGGACGAAGCTGTTCCATCTTGATCTTTCTCTCTTCTTCCGTTGTTAAGAGTTTCATGATCGGCGGCTGAATGATCGGAACGAGAGCCATGTAGGAGTAAGCTGCTACGGCGATCGGTCCCATGAACTCAGTCTGTCCAAGCCTACCTGCAAGGAAGATGGATGTTGGGCCATCAGCACCACCGATGATGGAGATCGCAGCTGCTGCCTTGTCGTTGAAGCCCATGAAAATAGCCATAAAGTAAGCGGCGTAGATACCGAACTGAGCGGCAGCGCCTAAAAGGAAGCTCTTCGGGTTAGCGATGAGCGGACCGAAGTCTGTCATCGCGCCGACACCCATGAAGATCAGGGACGGGAGAATACTCCACTCGTCCAGTAAATAGAAGTAGTGAAGAAGTCCTCCAACACCGTTGGAAGAATCTTCAATGCTCAGCATAATATCCGGATAGATATTTACGAGCAGCATACCAAAGGAAATCGGCACAAGAAGAAGCGGCTCGAACCCTTTACCGATTGCAAGGTAAAGGAAGATACACGCAACTAAGATCATGATCAGGTTTCCTACGCTTAAATTCAGGAATGCTGTCTGCTGAAGAAGATTCAAAAGTGTATTTTGAATGTATTCCATGTTAATCCCTCCATGTGGAATCTGCAGTCAGCAGAAAATTAGTTTAATGTAGCGAGTGTAGCACCCGGCTCTACGGAATCACCAACAGCAACGTTGATTGTTGCAACAGTGCCGTCCTGCGGAGCAACGATCTCGTTCTCCATCTTCATAGCTTCAAGGATCAGGAGAACCTGACCTCTCTTAACAGCCTGACCTGCAGATGCCTTAACGCCAAGGATCTTACCCGGCATCGGAGCTGTAACTGCTACTGCGCCTGCTGCGCCAGCCGGAGCTGCCGGAGCTGCTGCCGGTGCCGGAGCTGCCTTCGGTGCTGCTGCCG
>UMDQ01005365.1_pt1 | contig 24152 bp, 21 predicted proteins | sample 1964531 | NCBI WGS metagenome assembly UMDQ01 (sample SAMEA4835998, study PRJEB28245) | human gut metagenome | biome: gut microbiome; material: fecal sample | place: Denmark | collected 2008
AAAAACAATGGAAACAAGAAGTAGGATGAGCCGGTCTCTGCACACGAACAGAGACTTTGAAAAGCTTGAGCCGTATGAGGGGAAACCCTCACGTACGGTTCTGAGGGGGGAAGAGGGCAGTAATGCCCTTGACCTACCCGATAGACCGTCCGACCTTGCCCAGCGTGACGGGCGTGCCGTAAGAAAGGGTAACGAGATTGCCAAACACTTTGCCGGGAATAACGTGGATGTCATCATTTACGCGGTGGAAAAGTCGCTCGACAGTTACAAGTTCAACCTGCTGCACTGCAAGCAGACATTCATCTCGCAGCTTAAAAGCGGGGCGATGGGTGCTCGTACCATCGACGAAGGTGCTATGGACGAGAAGTCGGGTATGAACTTCTCCGAATATATGGCTATCCTCTCCGGCAATACCGACCTGTTGGACAAAGCCAAATTGGAGAAGAAGATTGCGGCGTTGGAGGGTGAAAGGAAGTCGTTCGCCAAAGCGAGAAACGAGGCGGAAGGCAAGCTGAATGAAAAGACGAAGGAATTTAATAACAACAAGGTCATCATCGAGAGAATGACGGAGGACTACAACACGCTGCTTTCCCGTGCCGAGACCGACAAAGACGGTCACAAAATGAACCGTATCAAACTGGACGGGCTGGAAGCTGCGGACGAAAAGAGCATCGGTACAAGGTTGCAGGAGATAGCAAGGAACGCCACGACGGGCGGGCAATACGTCCGTATCGGCGAGGTGTACGGTTTTCCGATATACGTCATCAGCGAGACGGTCTTGAAAAACGATATGTCAGCCATCCAAAACCGCTTTGTCGTGGAGGGAAACTACAAGTACAACTACAACAACGGGCAGTTGGCTATGGCGGACACGAAAGCGGCGGCGATGAACTTCCTGAACGCTCTGGAGCGCATACCGAATATTGTGGAACAGTACAAGTCGAAAAACGAGGTGATAGAAAGGGATTTGCCGATATTGCAGGAGGTAGCCGGAAAGACTTGGAGGAAGGAGGACGAGCTGAAACAGTTGAAGTCCGAACTTGCAGCACTTGACCGCAAGATACAGTTGGAACTTGCACCGCCAATTCCGGATAAACCACAGGAGGGCGAGGAAAACTCACAGACTGCCACGCAAGGTGAACGGGTTGTACCGCCACCGGAACGGCAGCCGCCTGACGGAGTGAACGTGCCGGAGTATATTCGAGAACATTTACACGTTGTCAGACCGAAACCTGCGGATGAAAGCAGAGGCTTCAAGATTTGAATTGAATTTAGGGAAGTGAAATCGCTTCCCTAAGTTTTATAACCGCTTGATGAGCTTTGCCGGATTACCGCCTACAATAGTGTTGTCTTCCACATCTTTGGTGACAACCGCTCCTGCAGCGACTACTGCATTTTCTCCTATCGTGACGCCAGGCAGGATGGTTGCTCCTGCGCCTATCCAACAATTATGTTTCAGATGGACGGGCTTGCAGGTAAGGACAGCATGGTCGTAGAAGTCGTGATTGTTGGAGATAAGTTGTGCATTGGCTGTAACTATCACATCATCTTCGATGTTAATTCCTCCGGCTGCCATAAAAAGGGAGTTGTTCATTACTACTACATTCTTGCCAATCCTTACTTTATTGCCACGCACTACTGTGACAGGAGGCATCACACGACTGTTCTCGCCGATATTGTCCATGAACAATTCTTTCACCAACGCATCGTATTCTTCGGTATAAGGCATCGTGTGATTGATTTTGAAACATAACTGTGAGCAGCGTATTCCTTCTGCCGGATCAGCCTCTTCGGGCTTGCGCATATCTATTCTAAATTCTTCCATCGGATATTTACTTGTTTATGATTGAACTAAACATCTACAAATACAAAGCAACCGATGAAGTGACTCTCCACCGATTGCTTTTTATGAAAAAGGGACATTATTTGATTTTAGCACCGTCCTTGAATGCCTTACCGACTACATCGCCAAGTGCACGATAGGAATGAGAGGCTGAGTCATAGGAAATCGGCTGCAATTTGCCTAAATCCACCTTGCCTTGTACATCCAATATCGACTCGTCAGCCAACATGTTGACAATCTCACCCACAACGTGCATCTCGCGCAATGCTTCCTGCATTTCTACAACCTTGCATTCAAGTGTTAGAGGATATTCGTCAATGACCGGAGCATTGACAAATGCGCTACGGGTAACGTGTACTCCGGCTTTTTCGATTTTGTTCTCCTTTCGCCCCGATACAAGTCCGAAATAGTCGGACAATACCAGCGTATCAACGGTGGCAATGCTTAATGTGAACGCTTCGGTATGCTTCAGGTTCTCGGTGGTCTTGTGGTTCAGCGAGAGATTCAATGCGACATGGTGATAGCCACACTGACCGCCCCAAGCCACATTCATGGCATTGGGCGTTCCGTGTTCATCGTAAGTCGCCACAATCAGTACGGGCAGCGGAGCGACTACGGGAGTGTTTCCTAAGTTCTTCTTCATGGCTTACCTCCATCCCATAAACATACGTGTCGTTTCCGCATCGTGGTGGTCGAAGAAAAGGCTTTTGCCGGTGTCGAGCGTGGCGATAGCCGCCATATCCTCGTCGGAGAGCGAGAAGTCGAAAATGTCGATGTTCTGACGCATCCGTTCGATGTGTGTCGATTTGGGAATAATTATCACGCCACGCTGGATGAGCCAGCGCAAGGCTACCTGTGCCACGCTCTTGCCGTATTTCATGCCGATTTCAGCCAACTGCATATTGGTAAAAAGACCGTTGCGACCCTCTGCGAATGGTCCCCACGACATGATGTGCGTGCCGAATTCCTCCATGATTTTCTGCGCTTCAGTCTGCTGGTCGAACACATGGGTTTCTACCTGATTGACAGCCGGAACGATCTCCATGTTGCTGGCAATGTCGATGAAGTGGTCAGGGTAGAAGTTGCTCACGCCGATGGCGCGTAGCTTGCCTTCCTTGTATGCTTCCTCCAATGCCCGGTATGCGCCATAACGATCGCAGAAGGGCTGGTGCAGGAGCATCAGGTCGATGTAGTCCGTCTGCAACTTGCGCAGGCTTTCGTCGATAGAGGCTTTCGCTTTCTCGTAGCCGTAGTTGGAAATCCATACTTTCGATACAAGGAAAATCTCCTTGCGGTCTATTCCGCTTTTGCTGACAGCATTGCCAACACCTTCCTCGTTGTGGTAGGCTTGCGCCGTGTCAATCATGCGATAACCCACGCTGAGGGCATCGCTCACGCAACGCTCGCACTCGGCGGGCGAAACCTGATAGACACCGTAACCAATTTGGGGCATTTCGATGCCGTTGTTTAATTTTACTGTATTCATTGTTTTATCCATTTTTTGATTTCTTCCAATTTTGCAGGTAGGCGGAGTCCTTTTCTGATTTTCAGTGTGGGATAACCTTTCTTCAGTGTTGCATCGGCTTCTGACATAGGGCTTTCGTAAGACGTGCAGAAAGGAAATATCACCTTGTTTTTCAAATGTTCTCCGTAATTATCGAGGAAAGTGCGGATTACCGCCGGTTCTTCGTGCCACCAGATTGGGAAACCAACAAATACCGTATCAACCTTTGCAAAGTCTATGTCAATCGGCTTGATTGCCGGGCGAAGCGACTGGTTGAGGTGTTCCTGCGTACAACGGGACTGTTTGTTTGTCCAATTTACATCTTCCGATGAATAGGGCTGTTCCGGCAAGAGCCTTATCATTTTGGCTCCCGTCACTTCTGCAACTTGTTTGGCGGCAAGTTCGGTGTTACCGGAATGTGTGAAATATATGATTACCGATTTCATGTTACTATCAGTTTTCGTTTGAGCTTGTAACACGCTGCTGCATGACATAGTTATAGCTGCTGCCATTGCAAAGATATATTTAAGTATGCGCATAACTGTCTGATTATAGATTATTTAATTATTCCAATCTCATTAAGCCATAATGAGATGTTCTGTTCGTTGATTCTTCCGCTTGTCAACCCTTCTCCTGTCAAGTGGCCGGCATCGGGAGTGAGTTCAACAATACGCGCCAGCGTTTCGTCACGGTAGGTAGAAGCGTAGGTGCAGAACGGAACAACAGTCTTTCCCTCGAAATCATAGCTTTCGGCAAAGGTACAAATAATCATCGGAGTCGTCCACCACCATACGGGGCAACCGATGAACACAGTATCATATTGTTCCCAGTTCTCCACTTCATTGGCGATGGCGGGACGGGCGTTATTATTCTTTTCTTCCTGAGCCACCTCCGTGCATTCGGTGTAGTCGGTAGGATAAGGTACTACCGGCTCAATGCGGAAGATATCTGCTCCCGTCTGACGGGCGATCTCCTCTGCCATGCGCTGTGTCGTACCTCCCCAACTGAAATAGGCAACCAGAATTTTGCTGTCGCCATTTGGAGTTTCGGGGTCTTCACCCGGCTCTTCGGGATTTTCAGGAGTGTCGTCTTCTTCGGCATCGGGCGTTTCGGGTGTTTCAATCCCCGGTGTTTCGGGTTCATAGTCTTCATCGGGCGAACAAGCTCCGAACATCACGACAGCCGCAGCCATCATCAGATAAATCAAATACTTTTTCATACTTACATTATTTAATTATTAATCGTTTATGTCTTAATCCGGATGCAAAGTTAGACACGCCTGTTCATTCTGTTGGAACAAAAAACACGGCTCGAATTACCATTTTTTCAGAAAATAATCTTGAGCCTTAGTTGCTTCGGTATCTGATAAATGCAAAAACCGAAATAAGTGTAGTTCCAACCGAATTTCTTGTAAAGCCTACCCCATAGCTTCTCTCTACCTTTGCAATGTCGAAATAAACTGCAAGCCGAGTGCAGAGGCTCAAACTTGTTTGAAGACTATGCCGAGGCACAGCGTTTATTGTACGCGAAGCGTAAACAAAGACAATGTACTATTAAAACAGATAATGAAATGAAAAAGAAAATCTTTACCGGACTCGTGGTGCTGGCTTCAATGATATGTAGCACCTCTTTCGCGCAGGATATTTATAAGACTGCCGCAGGCGTACCGATGGTACAACTGAATAATGGAATCCTGATGCCGCAATTCGGACTGGGGACGTTCCTCCAGCCCTCCGACGAAGTGTGCGAACAATCGTGTCTGACGGCATTGAAAGCCGGTTACCGTCACATTGACACCGCCCATGCCTATAACGACGAAGCGGGCGTAGGACGTGCCGTGAAAGCGAGCGGCATTCCGCGTGAGGAAATATGGATTACCAGCAAGCTCTGGCCGACTGAATACGGTGAAGGTAAGACGCTGAAAGCCATTGACGAGATGCTGGAACGTATGCAGTTGGATTACATCGACCTGCTCTATGTACACCAGCCTGTTGGTGACTTCGTCGGCGCATGGAGAGATATGGAAAAAGCTGTGGCAATGGGCAAAGTGCGGGCATTAGGCATCAGCAATTTCGATGCGAATGACGAAGTCTTCAATCGCATTATGGAAGCGGCAACCATCAAGCCTGCCGTTTTGCAAATGGAGTGTCATCCATATGCGCAGCGTCTTGCCGTGCGCGAGAAAGCGAAGACGCACAATATTCAGGTTGAGTGTTGGTTCCCGCTGGGTGGCGCGATGTCGAACGGCGCACTGTTCAAAGACCCGACAATCATGGAAATTGCCAAAGCACATGGCAAAACTGCCGCACAGGTGATATTGCGTTGGCATATTCAAGAGGGTTTCTCGGTCATTCCTGGCGCATCGAATCCCGATTATATCGAAGAGAATATCGACATTTTCGATTTCACGTTGACCGATGACGAAATGGCAGAGATGCGTGGGCTGAACAAAGAGCGACGCTTCTTCAATATGTCGCTTTCGGATGTCGAGCGAATGGTTGGACTATAATTTTTCCCAATATGAAAGAGAATAATAAAGAATATATTACGCGCCGGGAGGCTCTTAAACGAATGGGAGCTTTCGCCACACTTCTGTCGCTGGAACTGTCAGGCGTTTCATCACTCGCCTCGTGCGCAAATAAAAAGGCAAAACGCCGCATCATCTTCTTCTTTACTGCAACCGGCAATTCGCTGTTCGTCGCCAAACTGCTTTCCGATGATGTCCGGAGCATTCCGCAGGAGTTGAAGAAGTCCGAGTTGAATTATGAGGCAGACGAAATAGGATTCGTATTCCCGGATTATGCGGCCTCTGCTCCGCTCATTGTCAGGGAATTCGTATCCAAGGCAACATTCCGCGCACCCTATATATTTTCGGTGATTACCTACGGCAACGCTGCTGTTAATGTCTGTGAGTGGTGGAACAGGTTCGCAAACGAACAGGGATTACAGCAGCAATATATCAAATCGCTGCTGATGGTGGACAACTATCTGCCTGTATTCGATATGAATGAACAGATAAAAATAGACAAGCATACGGACAAAAATCTGGCAACGATTATCGAAGAACTTGCTGCACAGAAGGAATACATTGAAAAGGGTGATCTGGGTTGGTTCAACGAGGAGGGGCTTGAGCGTCTGCGCGCATCCCATTTCCCGATGACAGCCGAACGGCTTATAGCAATCAATCAGGAGAAATGTATCGGTTGCGAATTCTGCACACGGGTATGTCCGCGAGGTAATCTGAAACTTACGGGCGACGGCATTCGTGCCGAAGGATCGTGCGAATATTGTCTGGCTTGCGTTCACAACTGCACGCAGAAGGCACTTACCCTTCGGTCGCCGATGGCGGGACGGCCGGGCGAACGTAATCCCGAAGCCCGCTATCGCCACCCCGATATTTCAATAAACGAAATTGTCCGGGCCAATCAACAGTAGATTCAATAAGGTTGCAAATGTTTGAATATGAATAATTTTGAATATCGCTATCCCGTCAAACAATACTTCGGTAAGGGATGTGCCGAGGAGGCGATAAAAAGCGAACTTCGAAAGGCGGGAACGAATGTCCTGCTGGCCTACGGCGGAGGTTCCATCAAAAGCATAGGGCTGTATGACAAAATACAGTCGTGGCTCTCGGAGTGCGGCAAACAAGTGACTGATTTCGGCGGCATTATGCCTAATCCGACCTACGCCAAAGTACAGGAAGGGGCACAGCTTGTCCGGGAAAACAACATTGATTTTATCCTCGCTGTCGGAGACGGATCGGTCATCGACTGCTGCAAGATTGTTTCTGCACAAGCCTTACTGGACGAAGATATCTGGGATATGTGGTATGTCGGGCATCGCCTTCCGACGGAATTTATTTCGATGGGGGCTGTCGTAACCGCATCCGGCACTGGAGCGGAACAGAACAACGGAGCGGTGATTACCCACGAGGAGAAAAAATTGAAACAGCCGCTTTTCGGTGCGTTCCACTCCTTCGCCGTATTGGACAGCGATCTGACGAAAACCGTGCCCATGAAACAGGTAATCAGCGGTGCATTCGATACCCTTTCGCACTGTATGGAGACTTATATGGGCAAACCGCAGGCAACGAATCTCTCGGATGAAATCAACGAAGCGGTGATGCGGAACGTGATAACGAATCTGCGCCGTCTCATCCGGAATCCCGATGACGACTTTGCGCGCGGAGAACTGATGTGGGCTTCGGCGATGGCCGAAAACGGGATGCTGAAACTTGGCAAGCAAACGGACTTTCAGTGTCACATGATAGAACATGCTGTAGGAGCCTATACCGATTGTAATCACGGACAGGGCTTGGCAGTGATTCATCCCGCGCTCTACCGTCGTTTACTGGAAGCCGGCAAAGAAAAACTGGCACGTATGGCGGAAACCGTATGGGGCGTGAAAGGCACGACAATCGAAGAGACCGCCATGCGGGGTATCGAGGCTCTGGAAGCGTTTATCCGTGAAATCGGACTTCCTACTCATTGGAGTGAAATGGGTATTACGGACGAAAGTATGCTCCGTGCCGCTGCCGACACGTGTTTCATCACTCCTGGGTGCTGTCGTCAGCTCACCAGAGATGAAATCTTCGAACTGTTGATGGAACGGATGTAATGTTATAAATCAATATACTGAATAAAAATGAAAAAGAGATATTTTATCGGCAGTACGCTGGTAATTGCCTTATGTGCTATTGTCCTTTGCGCTTTTGCCGATCAAGAGCGTACGGATGCTTCCGAAGCAGTCGTGTCCGAACGGCCGATACCAACTACTGTTTCCCGTACCGGGGGCAAAGTTCTCGTGGCTTATTTTTCCGTGCCCGAAACCGATGGCGTGGATGCTTCTTCGGGGGCAAGCCGACTGGTATCGGACGGAAAGTTGCAAGGGAATACCGAATATGTGGCGACTGTTATCCGCGAAGCTACCGGCGGTGACCTTTTCGAGATAAAGACGGTGCATACTTATCCCGGTACGCACAAGGAACTTATCGACGCAGCCAAAAAGGAATCGGACGAGGATGCCCGTCCTGCATTGGCTACCCACATCAAGAATCTGAACGAGTACGATGTCGTGTTCGTCGGGTTTCCCAACTGGTGGTACGATATGCCCCAACCGCTCTATACGTTTTTTGACGAGTATGATTTCAGTGGCAAGACCGTCGTTCCGTTCTGCACGCATGGCGGCAGCCGTTTCTCGGATGCTATCAAGACTATCCGCGAGATGGAGAAAGGGGCGACCGTCCTTGATGGCTATGCCATTGCCCGCGACCGTGTAAGCAGCTCCAAAGACGGGATACAGAACTGGCTGAAGAAAATCGGGATGACGGAATAGGAATGTAAATCCATGCAGGCCGTTCTTCCGACATACCCGTCCGGGAGAACGGCTTTTGTACATCGGGGAAAAGAAAACTACCGTAAAAATCGCATTACGTCCCGTAATTTCTGTAAGACTGCTCTTGGGGGTATCATCTACCTTTGCAACAGACAATAGATTACAATAATATTTAAGAATCAGAGATATGAATGAGGATAATAAAATCACCCGCCGGGATGCTTTGAAGCGCATGGGAGCTGCCGTAATTAGCGGAGCGGTCGCTTCTTCGGGCTTGCTCTCACTGGCATCCTGCGAGGAAAAAAAGAACAAACGCATTATCTTTTATTTCACCGGAACGGGCAACAGCCTCCATATCGCCCGCCAACTGGCCGAAGAGCATACGGAACTGTTGAGCATTCCGCAGATGGTGAAATGTGGAAAGTATGACTTCGAGGCAGACGAAATCGGCATCGTCTATCCCATCTATGGGCACATGCCACCCTATATGGTCCGGCAGTTCATCCAAAAAGCGAAGCTGAAAGCCGGATACAAGTTTGCCGTACTTACATACGGTGCGAGAAAATGCGATGCGGTGGAGATTTGGGACGGCATATCCCGAAAAGCGGGAAATGCGTTCGATTACATCAACACCATCGTCATGGTGGATAACTGGCTGCCCAATTTCGATATGAACGAGCAAATCAAGATGGACAAGCATATCCCGGAGAATTTGCAGAAAATAACGGCTGACATCAATGTGCATCGGCGTTGGTACGAACCGGTGACGGAAGAGGAACGCCGGATGCACCGGGGATTCATGCAGTGGACGAAACTCGACCCGGAGGTGGGCTTTTTGATGAAAAGCGAGAAGTGTTTTACCGTGACCGACGCCTGTATCGACTGCGGTATCTGTACTTACGTGTGTCCGCGCGGCAACTACGAACTGACATCGAGGGGCGTGAAGATGTCCGGCGACTGCGAGTTCTGTTTCGCCTGCATACAGAACTGCCCGCAGAAAGCGATACAGTTCCGCAAGTCGGAAGACGGCTCTTTCCCCGATGGAACGGAGGTGAACCCGAATGCCCGTTACCGCAACGAGCACATCTCGCTGATGGATCTGAAGCTGGCAAACAATCAGAAGTTGTAACCCATCCGATAAAGCGAAGACGATATGTTGAGAAAAATAAGATTGACGCTTGCCGTGCTGTTCTTTGTGGCAGTCACGGCTTTGTTCCTCGATTTTACGGGAACGATTCATGCGTGGCTGGGCTGGACGGCAAAAATACAGTTCCTACCTGCATTGCTTGCGGTAAATGCAGGCGTTGTCGCTCTGCTGGTGCTATTGACGCTGCTTGCGGGTCGTGTCTATTGCTCGGTCATCTGTCCGTTGGGCGTGATGCAGGACATTGTGTCGTGGATAAGCGGACGGCGCAAAAAGAAAAAGTACCGTTTTTCCTATTCTCCGGAAGTCAAGTGGCTGCGTTACGGGGTATTAGGACTGTTCGTCATTGCATTGATAGCCGGTGTCGGTTCGTTCGTGGCCTTGCTGGCTCCTTACAGCTCCTACGGGCGTATCGCCACCAACCTGTTTGCTCCGGTGTACCGGTGGGGAAACAACCTGCTTGCCTACTTTGCCGAGCGTGCGGACAGCTATTCCTTTTATGAAACGGAGGTCTGGCTGAAAAGTCTGCCTACATTCCTTATTGTCGCCGTTACGTTCGTCGTGTTGATTATTCTTGCATGGCGGAACGGGCGTACTTACTGCAACACGGTTTGTCCGGTGGGAACGGTACTGGGATTTTTCTCCCGTTTCTCGCTGTTCCGTCCAGTGATCGATGCGGAGAAATGTAAGAATTGCAGTTTGTGTTCCCGTGGATGCAAGGCTGCCTGCATCGACTACAAGAACCATCGCATCGATTACAGCCGTTGCGTAGCGTGCATGGATTGTATAGACACCTGCAAACACGATGCGCTTCGGTTGGAATACCGCTGGAAGAAAACGAATAAGACGGCAACCGACAAACCGGCACAAACTGTAACTTCCGAACAGATAGACACCGCCCGCCGCAGTTTCCTTTCGGCAACAGCCGTGCTTGCCGCCACGTCTGTGGTAAAAGCGCAGGAAAAGAAAGTGGACGGCGGACTGGCGGTCATCGAGGACAAAAAGATACCGGTACGAGCCACGCCGATTGTGCCGCCGGGTGCATGGAGCGCACGCCATTTTGCCCGGCATTGTACGGCCTGCCAGCTTTGCGTGTCGGCCTGTCCCAACAACGTACTCCGACCTTCAACCGAACCGGCAAGGCTGATGCAACCTGAAATGTCATACGAACGGGGATATTGCCGTCCGGAGTGTACGCGCTGCTCCGATGTGTGTCCGGCAGGGGCAATATGTCCGATTACCATCGAGGAGAAATCATCCGCCCGTATCGGCCATGCCGTATGGATCAGAAAGAATTGCATTCCGCTGACCGACGGTGTGGAGTGCGGCAACTGTGCCCGTCATTGTCCTTCGGGAGCGATACTGATGGTTCCCTCAGACAGTGAGGATCCGAACTCAGTCAGAATACCCGTTGTGAATGCCGAACGGTGCATCGGGTGCGGCGCATGCGAAAATCTGTGTCCGGCACGTCCGTTCAGTGCCATCTATGTGGAGGGACACACGATGCACAGCGTGATGTAAAACTTTATAAGCAGGAAGAATATGAGCAATCAAGATAACAAGAAGAAAGTCCTGTCCCGCCGGGATTTTCTGAAAACCATAGGAGCCGCCGGAGTGGCCACGACCGGACTGTCGGCGTGCGTGGGTGGCGGGAAAGACGGGACATCGACGGCAGCAGCCGGAGAAATCCCTACGGATCGGATGACTTACCGGACGAATCCGACATCGGGCGACAAGGTGTCGTTGCTGGGGTTCGGCATGATGCGTTTGCCCTCTGTCGGCGGCCGTAGTGCCCGCGAAGGGAATGAGGAGATAGACCAGGAGATGGTAAACGAGCTGGTGGACTATGCCATCGCCCACGGAGTGAACTATTTCGACACGTCGCCCGCCTATTGCCGGGGCAGGTCGGAACACGCTACCGGTATTGCACTGAGCCGTCATCCGCGCGACAAGTATTTCATCGCCACCAAACTCTCCAATTTCTCACCGGCCACGTGGAGCCGCGAGGCCTCCATCGCCATGTACCGCAATTCGTTGAAAGAGTTGCAGGTGGATTATATAGACTATCTGCTTCTGCACGGCGTAGGGATGGGTGGCGGTATGGAGGAGTTCGAGAACCGCTACATGAAAAACGGTATCCTCGACTTTTTGCTGGAGGAACGCAAGGCGGGACGTATCCGCAATCTCGGATTCTCCTATCACGGAGATGTCGGGGTATTCGATTATCTGCTCTCCCGGCACGATGAATACAAATGGGATTTCGTGCAGATTCAGTTGAATTATTTAGACTGGAAGTACGCCAAGCAAATCAATCCTCGGAATACAGATGCCGAATACCTGTATGGCGAACTGGAAAAGCGCGGTATTCCGGCTGTCATCATGGAACCGTTGTTAGGTGGTCGGCTATCCAACGTGCCGAGCACTATTGTAGCCCGCCTCAAGCAGCGCGAGCCAGAGATGAGCGTGGCTTCGTGGGCGTTCCGTTTTGCCGGCAGCCTGCCGGGCGTGCATACCGTGTTGAGCGGCATGACCCGTATGGAGCATTTGCAGGACAACCTGCGCACCTACGCTCCCTTGAAGCCGCTGACGGAGGACGATTTCAAGTTCCTGCAAGAGACGGCTACACGGATGATGCAGTTCGACACGATTCCCTGCAACGACTGCAAGTATTGTATGCCCTGCCCGTATGGTCTGGACATTCCGGCCATTCTGCTCCATTACAATAAATGTCTGAATGAGGGAAACATCCCGGAAAGCATGCAGGAGGAGAATTACAGGAAAGCACGCCGGGCCTTTCTCGTGGGATATGACCGCAGTGTCCCGAAATTGCGTCAGGCGAGCCATTGTATCGGCTGCAACCAGTGCAGCGTTCACTGCCCGCAGCGTATCGACATCCCGAAGGAACTGCACCGGATAGACGCATACGTGGAACGGCTGAAACAGGAAATCGGATGATGATGGACGAATTGGTTCGGATACTGCAAGACGGCAACCATTCCTTGGTGGTAGCCGGTGACGGAATCCGCACATTCGACGGTCGAGGCATATCCGACTTGTATGGTATCCTGACGGAACATCCCGATTGGCTTCGAGGTGCATCCGTGGCGGACAAAGTGGTCGGCAAAGGGGCGGCCGCGTTGCTAATACTGGGCGGCGTCCGGGAACTTTTCGCCGGTGTCATCAGTACGTCCGCCCTCGGACTGCTTGAAGATTCCGGCATATCGCTCCGTTTCGCCGAGAAAGTCCCTTATATCATCAACCGCAAAAGAGACGACCTCTGTCCGGTAGAGACTTTGTGCAAGGATTGTAAAACGGCTGCGGAATGTTTACCCTTTATCCAAGGTTTTATAAACAAATTGAAAATATGATAAATAAAAAAATACAGCAATGGTTAGGTGTCATGATATTGTGTACAGCTTTGCTTTGTTCGAAAGATATCCAAGCCCAGGATGCAGCGGACAGTACGCGCTTGTACATGATAGACGAAGTTGTTGTGACAGGAACCCGTAACGCCACGGATGTGCGGCATTTGTCGCAGGCTGTTTCCGTGGTAAACCGTAAAAAGATAGAACAATCCATGCAGCCCTCGTTGCTGCCTGTGCTTACTGAAAACGTACCGGGACTTTTCACTACCGCGCGTGGTATAATGGGATACGGTGTGTCGGGCGGTGCTGCCGGTGGAATCTCGCTTCGCGGACTTTCCGGCGGTACTGCACGAATGATGGTGCTGATAGACGGGCATCCGCAATACGCGGGTATCTTCGGACATCCGATTGCCGATGCTTACCAGTCTTTATTGGCAGACAAAGTGGAAGTCCTGAGAGGGCCAGCATCCGTGCTCTACGGTTCGAATGCGATGGGTGGAGTAATCAACATCGTGACCCGAAAAATGCACGAGGACGGTGTGCATACCAATCTTCACGCAGGATATGGTTCATATAACACGGTTGAAACAGAACTGACCAATATGGTCAGAAAAGGACGGTTTTCTTCTGTAATCAGCGGATCGTATAACCGCACTGACGGACACCGTGATGATATGGGATTCGAGCAATACGGAGGATATGCCAAATTAGGTTATGACATCACCGACAACTGGAATATGTATGCCGACATGAACGTGACACATTTCAATGCTTCCTATCCCGGTCCTGTATCAGCGCCACTCGTTGACGGCGACCAACATATTACAAGAGGAGTGTCTTCTTTTGCCGTGACAAATAACTATGAGAAGACTTCAGGATCTGCAAGTTTCTTCTATAACTGGGGAAACCATTGGATAAATGACGGCTATACGCCAAGCGCAGGCGAGACTTCGCAGGACGGACGTTTCAATTCACGCGACAACATGATGGGCGTGTCTTTGTTCCAAAGCACGCAATTCTTCAAAGGGAACCGTATCACATTCGGATTCGACTGGTTCCGTTATGGCGGTAAGGCATGGACTAATTATGTGGCAGGCGAACGAGAGGGTACTCGCAATGATTTGGTTGACAAACACGAGGATGAAATTGCCGGATATATGGATTTTCGTCAGGACATTGGAAAATGGCTGACTTTGAATGCCGGGCTTCGTGTGGACAATCATTCAAGGATTGGTACGGAATGGATACCGCAGACGGGGCTTGCTTTTCATCTGCCACATGCCATTGAGTTGAAAGTCTCTGCATCAAAAGGTTTCCGTTACCCTATTCTGCGCGAGATGTATATGTTTCCTCCGCAGAATCCCGATTTGAAACCGGAATCTATGTGGAACTATGAAATAGCCCTGTCGCAAACGCTGCTGAACGGTCGTTTGAACTACGGTGTGAATGTCTTCTACATTGACGGAAAGAACCTGATCATGACACTTCCTAATCCTAACGGTTCCGGAATGCTCAATCAGAACTCCGGTAAGATAGATAATGCCGGCGTGGAATTGATGGCCGCATATCGAATCAATGCGAATTGGTCGGTAGATGCCAACTACAGTTTCCTGCATATGAAAAATCCGGTGATTGCCGCCCCTGAACATAAACTTTACGCTGGAGGCAGTTTCACCAAGGGACGTTGGAGCGTTTCCTCCGGTATCCAATACATTGGCGGACTTTATACCTCCGTGGGAGACAATCCTGTTACGGAAAACTTTGTATTATGGAACTTGCGCGGACAGTTTTCTGCGACCAAATGGCTTGACCTGTGGGTACGTGGTGATAACCTGCTGGCTCAGAAATACGAAATAAACGCCGGTTATCCAATGCCGGGAGCAACGGTTATGGGCGGCATAAATATTCACTTTTAATTTAATAAAGATATGAGACGACATTTTCTTATTATCAGCATGATGGCATTCATGTCTCTTTATGCAGGAATAGGATGTTCTTCTGCACAAGAAAAGTCGAAGAACAAGCCTGAAGAAAAAAACGATGTTGAACAGACTGACATTCCAAAAGTCTATATGTTCAAGGCAATCGATTCAGAGAATTTAGTGAAGATATATGAGGCTTTGGGTCGGGAAGCGACCGGAAAAGTGGCAGTAAAACTTTCCACAGGAGAACCCGGCGGTCATAATTTTCTGCAACCGGCATTAATTAAGGACTTAATACAAAAAGTAGATGGAACGATTGTCGAGTGCAACACAGCATACGGTGGAGGTCGTGCCAACACAGAATCGCATCGCAAGGCGGCCGAAGACCACGGTTTTACCGCCATAGCCCCGGTTGATATTATGGATGCCGAAGGTGAAATAGTACTGCCGCTTACAGGCGGCAAGCACCTGAAACATGATATTGTGGGTTCGCATTATCTGAACTATGATTTTACGATTATCCTGTCACACTTTAAGGGACACGCAATGGGAGGTTTCGGCGGCGCAATCAAGAACATGTCCATCGGTATCGCATCGTCCAACGGCAAGCGTTACATCCATTCGGCAGGAGCAAGTACAACAAGCTGGGGAAGCCCTGAACAAGACGATTTCCTTGAATCAATGGCAGAGGCTGCAAAAGCAGTCGCTGACCATTGCGGAGACAAAATTCTTTACATTAGTGTAGCCAACAACCTTTCGGTGGATTGCGACTGTGATTCTTCGCCGGAAGATCCGAAGATGGGCGATATTGGTATTCTTGCCTCCCTTGATCCTGTAGCTCTTGACCGTGCATGTACTGACCTTGTACGTGCGTCCGAAGATCACGGTAAAATCCATTTGATTGAACGTATCGACTCCCGTCATGGCATGCACACACTTGACCATGCAGAAACAATCGGATTGGGTATTCAAAAATATGAACTGATTAAATTGGATTGAAAACTATGCAAACAACAGTAAAACTCTATTCATTGGAATACAGTGATGTGAAAACTTATCTTGCAGCCTCGTTATTCGTATTGGGCAATATCGCATTGCCTCAAATTTTTCATCTCATACCGCAAGGGGGAATAACCTGGCTGCCGATTTATTTCTTTACGCTTGTCGGGGCATACAAGTACGGATGGAAGGTCGGGCTGCTGACAGCCGTCTTGTCTCCGACAGTCAATTCGCTTCTGTTCGGTATGCCTATGTTGGCATCACTTCCGTCTATCCTGCTGAAATCCGTCCTGCTCGCTCTCTTCGCGGGGTTGGCGGCGGCACGTTTTAGAAAAGTGACCGCGTGGATACTGCTTTCCGTCGTACTGGCCTATCAAATTGTCGGAACGCTCGGAGAATGGGTACTGAAAGGAGATTTCTATCTGGCGGTGCAGGACTTCCGCATCGGCGTTCCGGGAATGCTTTTACAGGTATTCGGCGGATGGGCATGTATTAATAAACTACTGAAGAATTGAACAAATGAAAGATTTTATTTTCAGAAACGACACGAAACTATTGTTTCGTAATGACATACGGACATCCGTCACCGAAATAACCAAAGGGCACAAGGTCATGTTCGTTTACGGCGGCGGCTCTGTAAAACGAAACGGCTGTTATGATGACATCGTGCAGACCTTGACCGACAATGGTATTCCTTTGGCGGAATACGGAGATTCCTCGCGCGAGTTCGCCAAAATACAGGAGGGCATCCGAATTGCCAAAGAGAACGGTATAACGATGATTATCGGTGCCGGCGGAGCCAGCGTGATGGATAGCGCAAAGTTAATAGCGTTCGGCTTTTATCACGAATCTGACCTATGGAATTACGTGAAAGGGAAAAATACATACGGACTGGAACGTCTTCCGCTTGCGCTGATTCCTACCTATCCGTCCAGCGGTTCCGAGAACGGGTTGGGTGCGGTAGCGGTCGATTCGAGAACCGGGGATTTCGGGACGGCATACGGCATCCCTGCAGACTATGCCCTGCTTTGCCCTAAATACTCCTTGACGCTGGACAAGGAAATGACCACCTACACGGGATTGGTGACACTGGTGCAGCTCTCCGCCTGCATCTTGGGCGACAAGAACAGGATGTCCTACGATGCTGGAATCTCCTATATAAGAAATGTGCTCGCAGCCACCCGAACCTTGCAACAGCATACCGACGACCTCGATGCGAGGGGTACTATCCTGATGGGGGCTGCGCTTTCCACCTCTTCCCGACTGGGCATCGGCAAGGAAGAGCCGTTTGCCTACGAGATTTATGAACTGGAGTTCCTGCCCGAAGTGCTGTTCGGCAGTACCTATCGCCGCAGCCTCACTTCCGTTTTCCCCCGATTCCTGCAAGCAATGGGAAAGCACCATGCGGAAGAGATTCGGAACTACTATCGCGATGCCTTCGGCTTTGACGGTACCATTGAAGACTCTACCCAAAAGTTGATGACGCTCTTCGCAGAACTGGGCATACCGATGTACTATGAAGGAACGGTCAGCCGTGAAGCGGTCGATGCCATTCCATGCGAGACCGAACTTGGCAAGGAAGAGGTATTCAGCATCATAAAGGAAATGATTCACTAAAAAAGCTAAAGCGATTATGTACTACAGAACATTAGGACTAAGCGGACTCCGTGTCTCCGCCGTAGGATTGGGCTGCATGGGCATGAGCCACGCCTACGGTGCGCCTGCCGACGAGCAGGAGATGACCGAGCTCCTTGCCGATGCGGTGGAAATGGGCTATACGCTCTTCGATACCGCCGAGGTATATGGCACGCCCGACTGTCCACACCATAATGAAGAACTGTTGGGCAAGGCGTTGCGTCCTTACCGTGACTGCATCGTCATTGCCACGAAGTTCGGCTTGACGTTCGATAATCCCGATGCGGCAGGGCCTCACGCGCTCATTCCCGATGCACGTCCCGAAACGGTTCGCCGTTCCGTGGAGGAACAGCTTCGCCGACTGCGTACCGACCATATCGACCTCTATTACCAGCACCGCATCGACCCGAAGGTAGAACCAGAGGAAGTGGCGGAAGTAATGGCAGACCTTATCCGTGAAGGGAAAATCCTGCACTGGGGCATTTCGGAGACGACCGAGGCGTATCTGCGCCGTGCCCACCGTGTCTGTCCCGTGACCGCCATACAGAACCGTTTCTCCATGCTGGCGCGTTGGCACGAACCGTTGCTGGCGGTCTGCGAGGAATTGGGCATCGGCTTCGTGGCGCACTCGCCGCTTGCCAACGGGGTGCTGACCAACCGTTACACCGCCGACACGCCTTTCGACCCCGCCACCGACTACCGCGCTTCCATGCCGCAATACCGCCCAGACAGTTTCGAGAAGAACCGTGCGCTGTTCGCCCTCCTCGAACGCTTGGCAGAGGAACACCGGGCCACCGCCTCGCAAATCTCCCTTGCGTGGATGATGAACAAGCGTCCGCCCGTCATCCCCATACCCGGCACGCGCCACTTGTTCCGACTGAAAGAGAACATCGGTGCAGCGGATATTCACCTGACCGACGAGGAAGTAAAAGCGATAGATACGGCTCTCGACAGTATGGAGATGAGCGAAGTATTCGGAGGATCACCTATAAAGAAATAGACTGCAAGCCGAGTGCAGAGCCGAACTTGTTCGAGCTATGCCGAGGTGTAGCGTTTATTGTAAACGATAGTTTAAACAATAATGTATGAAACCGAAAATAATATGTCATATAATGAGTTCCGTTGACGGACGGTTAATAGACATCCGTTGGACTGCTCCCTACAAGGCGGAACACGGAGAACTGTTAAAGGTATATTCTACCATCGGTAAGGAACTGGATACGGATGCGTGGATGTTCGGAAAGAACACCCTCCGCGACCTGTTCCCTTATAAGTTCGGCATCAAGGGGCACGGCATCAGCCCCGACACGCCGACCCTGTTTGTCGGCGAACGCCGTTCGGCACGTATGTTTATCGTCAGCGACCCGGAGGGCGACCTCTACTTAACCTCCTCCACAGTGAGAGGCGACAACATCCTCGTCATCGTGGGCAGGAACGTGACAGAAGAATACCTTGCCCATCTGCGCGAATTGCGTATCTCTTACGTCATAGTCAGCGATGCGACCCGTCTGCGCGAAGGGCTTGAAGCGGTAGGACATAACTTCGGTATCCGTTCCATATCAGTACAGGGCGGAGGCATACTGAATGGTGCGCTGCTTGCCGAAAGGCTGATAGACGAATTGAGTCTGGTGGTCTATCCCGGCATCGACGGGCTGTCCGGTGTTCCTTCAATTTTCGAGTATGTGGGTGGAAGGACAGAACATCCGGCGAAAGGGCAACGCCTGCAACTGCTCTCCGCTTCGCAGCGTGAGCATGGTGTGATGTGGATGCGATATAAATTTCATAAAGATCACCGCAAATGAAAAAGATGATGTTACAAACCATACTGCTTTGCTGTCTGTGCATGGCATCCTGCTCGGACATCGAAGAAAATAGACCGGTTCTGCCACCGGGTCAGGAGCAGGAAGAACCTGAAACTCCCGACCGTCCGCAAGACTATACCAAGCTGATAAATAAAACTAATCCTGTCCCTGCCGTTTACGAGCAGGAGGCGCAGCAGCGTGGCCAAGTGGTGCGTATTGACTATGACACGCGCGACTATGCCGAAGGTACAGGGGCAGCACGCACCAACACGGCTTACATCTATCTGCCTTACGGTTACGACGAGAATACCGACCAACGCTATAATGTACTGTATTTCGTCCACGGGCATTACGGCACGGCATCGACAACATTTGAAGCGGAAAACGGTCTGCTTCGCAAGTTGCTCGACCACATGACGGCAAACCGGGATATGGCTCCGACCATTGTCGTATCGCCAAGTTATAACTATGGAGAGCCGACCCCGAATTATGTCGATGCCGACCCCTATTGCGAGGCACTGCCGCAGGAACTTGTAAACGACCTTATCCCTGTTGTCGAGAGCCGTTACCGCACATACGCCGAGGGTACGGATGTCGCAGGCTTGGAGGCTTCCCGTGAGCATCGTGCCATCGGCGGCTTCTCGATGGGAGCCGTCACGACATGGTACGCTCTGGAACATACACTTGCAAGTTTCAAATACTTCATGCCGGTCAGTGCCGACAGCTGGGCTTTGGGAGCGTTTGCCGGAATGAACCGCCCGATGGAGACGGCCGAATATCTTGCAGGCATCATACGCCAATCGCCCTATGCAGGTACAGGTTTCTATATTTGGGCGGCAAGCGGAACAAACGATTCTGCATACCGGGAAACGTTGGTGCAAATCGAGGCGATGGCGCAACTCACGGACGTGTTTCCGCTATCCAACCTCACCTTTCACGAAAAGGACGGTGCACGGCATGAATACCGCCCGATGGCGGAATACCTCTACAATGCATTGCCGTTCTTCTTCCCGAACGGACAAGACGGAAATATGAATACTTACGGACATTTGACTACTTCAAATACAGTAAAAGATGTGGTAACGCATGAAGCGTTTACCGGATTCGGACAGTTCATCCTGCCTGCCGAACGCAGGTATGACGACGATATGCCGCTTGCGAATGTAGCGAGTCTGCTTCCTTACCACAATTATGTGACGGGCGAGCGAGCCGTGGAAACCATCAACACGATGATTGACTATGTGCATGAAGGCAACCGTCTTTTTTACGACATCTATTCCGAAGCGGACAAGCAGGCGGATTCACGCAAGAACAATACAGGACTGTTCTTTTTCCGTGGAGAGCCGGGCAGACCGTTCGCCATTGTCTGTCCCGGCGGCGGATTTTCATACGTCGGGGCTATCCACGAGGGATTTCCGCTTGCCATCGCATTAAGCGAAATGGGTTACAACGCCTTTTCCATCCAGTACCGGACAGGCGGTGTGCAAGTAGCATGCGAAGACCTTGCGCAAGCCATCGACTTCATCATGCGGCATGCGGAGGAGTTGCAGGTATCGACCGATGATTACTCTCTGTGGGGCGGCTCTGCCGGAGCAAGAATGGCTGCCTATATCGGCTCTTACTCCACACAAGGATTCATCGATGCAACGCACGAGCGTCCGGCTGCCGTCATCATGGGATATACGGGACATTCGGAATACACGCAGAACGATCCGCCTACCTACGTGATAATCGGTGAGGATGATGCCATAGCCAGCCCTGCGACCATGCGCCGACGGGTGGAGAATCTTCAGGCGTTGGGAATAGATGCCGAGTTTCATCTGCTTCCTGATTTGCGCCACGGCTTCGGATTGGGAATCGGAACGACTGCCGAAGGCTGGGAAAAGGATGCCGTCAGGTTTTGGGAGAAATACATTTCCCGTAAAAATTGAACTTCTTACCGAAAATATTGTAAAAGGCAGAAACAGACTCCGTTCTACCTTTGCAATGTTATTCGTAGAACAATAAATAAGTAAAGATGAAAAAGATAATCACAACCGTATTGTGTGCGACGATGGCTGTATGCAATACACTAAACGCACAGGAAACAATGAAAGAGAACAAAGCATTTTCCGTGACAGATATGTCAGGTTTCAAGAGCCACAACAGCAACCCGTGGGGATTGGTATATGCCGATGCCATTACCGAAAACAAAGCAGGTGCAGTAAACATCCATCCCATCACTTACGAATTGAACGGGTTGAAAATCGCCGCCAATGTCTATACTCCTGCGGGCTATGACGAGACGAAAAGCTATCCGGCTTTAGTCGTGGCGCATCCCAATGGCGGAGTCAAGGAACAGGTGGCAGGTCTTTACAGCCAGCGCATGGCAGCACAGGGTTACATCTGCCTCGCTTTCGATGCCGCCTACCAGGGAGCGAGCGAGGGCGAGCCGCGCAATACGGACAAGCCCGCCAACCGCATCGAGGACATCCACCGTGCTGCCGACATCTTGGCGCAATATCCGGGTGTGGATGCAGCGCGTATCGGCATTCTCGGTATTTGCGGCGGTGGCGGCTACACGCTGAAGGCTGCGCAGACCGACAAGCGTTTCAAAGCTGTGGCTACACTGAGTATGTTCAACACGGGACTGGTACGCCGTAATGGATTTCTCGACTCGCAGATAAACAGCGTGCAGGAGCGTCTGACAGATGCCTGCGTCGCCCGCCAGAAAGAGGCCGAGGGTAGAGAAATCGAATATGTGGGCGACATGAGCGGCGTAACGCCCGAACAGGCTGCCGCGCTGCCGTTCGACCTCTATCGCGACGGCTATGGCTATTACCTGCAAAGCCATGCGCACCCCAACTCGACATTCCGTTACACCAAGAGCAGCCTTGTGGACCTGATGGCGTTCGATGCCGGCGAGGGAATGTATCTTATTAACCAACCGCTTCTGATGATAGCCGGCAGCATCGCCGACACGTTCTATATGACCGAGCTGTGTTATAGCCGTGCGATGGGCACGCAGCAAAAGGAGCTGTTCCTGATTCCCGGTGCGACGCATATCCAGACCTACCACGTGCCGGAGTATGTGAATCAGGCAGTGAATAAACTGACGGAATTTTTCTCTAAAAACTTATAAAGTCAATCGAATATGAAACATGGAACTATCAAAAGTCTGGCTATCGCACTGCTCGCCGGCTTTGCCGTCTCCTGCTCGGAGAGCGGCGAAAACGAACCGCAGCCGACCTATACGGTCAAGGTATCAGCAGCCGAAGGCGGAACCGCCGCAGCGAACAAGAACACCTGTCCGGAGGGCGAGGAAGTGACCGCAACAGCTACGGCAGATGAAGGGTATCTTTTTGCCGGATGGTACGAAAACGGGGAAGCGGTTGCAACGGAGGCCGTTCATACGTTCGTCATGCCGGCGAGAAACGTCGTGTTGCAGGCACGCTTCGAGCAAGAAGCGGCAGTACCTGCCGGTAATTTCGACCATCAGGTGACCCAGCCTGCACCGGGCGGAGACACTCCCGACGGAGGCCCTCAGGCGGTATCCCGTATCACATCAGTTGCCGGAGTTCCGCTTGTAAGGCTGAACAATGGTGTTATGATGCCTCGTTTTGGGCTTGGCACTCAAGTGCAAAGCATGGAAGGAGCCAACCAGCGGCAGGAACTTAACGAGACGGTTCGCGGCATGGTCATCTCAGCACTTCAGTCGGGGTATCGTCATCTGGACGATGCCATGTTTTACTATAATGAGCGTGGCGTCGGTTGGGGAATAAGGGAAAGCGGCGTTCCACGAGAGGAAATCTGGTTGACGAGCAAAATATCGGGAGACCTTGCGGATGCGCAGAATGCGTTTGAAGGAATGCTCAAGCGGTTACAAGTCGATTATATAGACCTTGTATATATTCATCATCCCGCCGGCACTTTGGAAGATATACTCGCATGTTGGCGTGTGATGGAAAATGAATATAAGGCAGGCAGGATACGTGCGCTCGGCATCAGCAATTTCGACAACCGCATGGAGGCGTTCAATTACGTCATGCAAAATGCGGAAATCAAGCCGCAAGTGGCACAGATAGAGTGCCATCCGCTTGCCCAAAGAAAGGAAGCCAGACAACTCTATGCGGACAACTACGATATTCAGGTGGAATGTTGGTATCCGCTGAACCACAACAGAGGTGACGTTGATAATGCTATACTCCGACAGATTGCTACTGCACACGGAAAATCGGTCTATCAGATTATTCTCCGCTGGCACATGCAGGAAGGGCTTTGTCCTGTTCCCGGCTCAACCAACCCGGATCACATTCTCGAAAACATCAGCATTTTCGACTTTGAGCTGTCCGATGAGGAAATGTCAGCTATCCGTGCCATTGACCTTGGCGATGCAGGAAGGTCATTCAACATTTCCTACGGTGACTGGAACTTCGGAAATTTTCAGGATTATACCTATGATCATACCTACACGCCTACAGCCATCGAATCTGTCCAAATATGAAACGGAACATATTTCTCTATGCAGTCTTGTCGCTGTTTACAGTTACCACAGCAACAGGATGTGACGAACGCTCGGACAAATGTTGATATTGAACTCTCCGAACTTCCAGTTGGTGCGATCC
>UMDQ01046072.1_pt1 | contig 23966 bp, 7 predicted proteins | sample 1964531 | NCBI WGS metagenome assembly UMDQ01 (sample SAMEA4835998, study PRJEB28245) | human gut metagenome | biome: gut microbiome; material: fecal sample | place: Denmark | collected 2008
GATCAGAGGAGAACCTATCGCCCGGTTAAAATAAGAGGCTCCGGTAGTGTATTCTCCGTTGTTATAATAATCATCACCACCGCCACCTACGCCGGGATGTAGGTCGTGATCAAAATCGATGAAGTGGAACTGTCCGCTTTGGTCTCTTGTAACCAGATACTCCACGACCACCTTACGCAACCACGGAAATTTTGGTAAATCCAATTGTCCTCCCCATAATCCGTCGGTATTGTTTACGAATATCATACCGGATTTATCCTCGAACAAATGTTGGTAATAGGCGGATACTTGCCAGTTTGGTTGTGTAAAAGCCAATTTGAAATCGTAAGAACCGTAATGATTACCCAATACATTGATCTGATCGGATACTGTTGCATTGTCACCACCTTCACTACCGCAAATAACCCGGATCAGGTCCTTGATGGATTGAGGTTGCTTTCCGATCTTAGGATTGGTTGAGGTTCCTCCCCATTGTGCCCAATGCTGTACTCCGATTACACCGGATAACGGGAAGTCATTGCGTGTATCCTTAATCTGTACGAATAATGATTTATGATGCCATAAAACGTTATCTACATAAGTCTGCTTATTGTTTGTGAAGTTAGCCAGATAATCCTTGTCGAAAGAACGACCGACGGCAAAGTCTCCTTTGACTTGCATCCAGCCTTTCGTTAAAGGAACGACGGTAAATTCAGGAATACTGATGTTCACTTCCGGAATCGGGCGGGCATTGGCGGATTGCACGATATCGCCCGAGCTAAGCCAACGATCCCAAAGAGAATTATAGCGTTCCTTGCTTCCTACACTCAATAGCAAGCATTTGTAACCTAACTCGGCATATATTTGTTGGATAAAGAAATTGCGATGACGAGGAACTGCGGCCACTACGTCTAATCCGGCTCCCCAGTGAAAACCTTTGCCAAAAGTTTGATTATGGAATACTCCCGCATTCAAATATCCGTTATTCGCTTCCAAAGGAACAATTCCGTATCGATTGCTAACCATCCAGAAAGGGGTATTGTCGCCACTGGCTACCGATCCGAATATCTCGGCCTTGTAGGTAGTCGCTTCCGGAGTTGTCTCTTCTTCTTGAGCGAAACTAGCCGTTGCCATCCCCAGACAAGTCAGACCTATAAAAATTGATCGCACTGATTTCATGTATATATAAATGTTTTGTCTGGGCGCAAAGGTAAGGATTTATATGTTTGGTGCAACCATTATTGTTTCTTTAACCACTCGAATATAGTTTGATAGGCATCGTTCCGATAGGGCTTTTGAGATAGGATCAGATCGTGGATGCCGTTTGGAATGGTATCTCTCGTGACTTTGTCTCCTAGTTTCTCCCCGTATTTTTGAATGTCTTGAACATCCAAGACGATGTCGGAGGTCATGTATTCCTCGTGCCATGTCTCTGTTTCCGGAAAAGATTTGTTGGAAGACATCACTAGTATCGGACAATCCAGTTTTAACCCTTTTTGTACCGTCTGTTGTGCTTCTTGTATAGCTTTGATCCATCCGGCTTTTTTCGGATGCCCGAATATCATTTTCCAGTTCGTGTCAAACTCCCATTCTCCTTTATATTGCTTAAGCAAGCTATAAGCGTAATTCGGGTCACCCAGTCCTTGTACGGTAAGATTCGGGAATAGCCTCCCGACAAACGCAACGGTTGGCAGTACGACTTTCTCCATGAACCATCCGAAATTCCAATCCAGAAAAGGGCTGTTCAAGATAAGCCCGTCTACCGGTAACTCCCCTTTTTTACTATTCAAATAATAAGGTGTGATCAATCCGCCTGTAGAATGCGCCATTAATAATATCCGCTCGTTGCCTTCAGACCGGATGGTGGCTAAAGCGGTATCGATATCAGCGAAATACTCTTTTAGGCTCTTGCAAAAGAACGGGTTTTGATTGGGTAATATCGAACGTCCGTATTTCCGCAAGTCCATCGCATAGAAATTATATCCGTGAGCGTTTACGCTATCCCCTAATTGTTTCTGGAAAAAATAATCGTTATAACCATGGATATATAAAATAGCTTGTTTTACACTATCCAACTGAGGCTTCTTAACCAGTGTGCAAACTACCTTCCCCTCATAGTCATCCGGCATCTGGAAGGTACGGCGTAAATAACCATTCCCCAATATATCGGGTACGTATTGAGCGTATACCGCAAATACGAAGAGGCAGAGGAATATGATGATACTTGTTTTTCGTTGTGACATAATATATAATGTAACGGTGTTGTTCCCTATATAACTAAGGAGGCAAAGATAAGGTTTACGAATTGAAATTTCTCGTAATTCAATAAAATAACCGGGTAACTGTGTCAAATATCACTTTACCCAATATGGATCGGGGCTAAGTAGTAATACACTGTATTCCAAGATGAATTACAGACAATAAGCCTGCGAATTGTATGGATTTGTAAGTCGCTGAACATTAGTGCCCTAAAAGTATGATTATGTTTTGGGTAAAACACGTACGTGTTTTTGCGAAAAGTCGTACATGTTTTTAGGGAAACACGTACGTGTTTTCTATAAGTCATCCAACAAAGAACAAGGAGGGATGTAGAAATATACAATAAGTCTCCCCTTGTTGGTGGAGATTTGATACTGATAGGTATGAAAGGCAAGATTATTGCAATTTAATAAGAATGTTTCTTTGCAAAAAGTAAACGGATGAACACGAAAAATAACACTTTATCCGTGGAAATCGGACGCTTATCTGTTAGATGGACTTGGAGGGTTGTGCTGAAAGATAAAAATGTTTTTCTTTATAAAGTAATGTAGACAAACGTGAAGTGAATTGAGTAATAGGAGAGATTGAAGGTTCGTTTGTGCGCATAGAATGGAAATAACCTTAAATAAATAAAAATAGAAACTTATGAAACAAATCTACTTATGCCTTCTGTGGTTGGGAGGAGTACTAATGTTGTTACTGCCAATAAATATTTTTGCGCAGACATCCATAGAGATTGATGATGGCAGGAATTCTTATTCGTCTAGCTATCCAATGGATTGGAGTTTTGCTACTCATCGAAGCCAATCCTATTATGCGGCAGATTTACTGAATTTGCCGAAAGGCTCAAAGATCACGTCTATTTCATATATGTATGAAACGGACATGAAAGATCTAGGTACAGGGGGTGATCTGAAAATATCCTTGGGAGAACTACCCGCGATACCATCTAAATCTGAATTTTCGGAGAAGATTACCTTGGTGTATCAAGGAAAACATAATTTAGAGACTGCGGTTGATGGTTATAGGGTGGAGAAGAAAGTAACCTATACTTTCCAAACTCCTTATACATATCAAGGGGGATGTTTGGTCGTTGATGTATCCAATCAGGATAGTCCTCGTTCACTTACGGGTAATATTTATTTTAAGAGTATTTCAACTGCAGAGCCTGCTTGTTTGTGCTTGCGGGAAGAGAGGTATGCTTTTTACGCTTCTATGCCCTCTATTGCTTTCACAGTTGAACCTCCAAGTTCTGATCCGATCCTTTATGTACGATATAACCAACGAACATATAATTATGGATATATAGCCGGATCTGCTAGTTATGATTTGCCGATTACTAATTTGGGAAAGAATGATTTGCATATAACAAAATCAGAAAGCTCTATTTTTACAGTAGATGCGGTAACAGTTAAGGCAGGAGAGAAAAAGCTTGTCCCTATTAAGGTAAAACCGAAACCTGAAACTTCATTTTTAGAAAAGCTGACAATTCAAAGTGATGGAGGCTCTGCGGTATTGTCATTGTCGGGCACGACTTGGAAGGTTACCCCGTCTTCCGCACAAGTTGAGTTGTCGGAAAGCAAACGGCTGTCTTCTTACGGACTGGATTTTTCCATACAAGAGCTATCGATCTTAGGAGAGATGCAACGTGATGATTGGCGGTATCTTTATGATAATTTTAATAATTTGCGTCATCTGGATTTATCGAGTGCCTCCTATTGGACTGATAATTTTCCTAGTTATTCTTTCAGTCAGAAAATGGCGAGTGCCAATACGTTGGAATACCTAAGTTTGCCTCAAAATATAAAATTTATATATTCTGATGGGGTATCAAGTTTGCAATTATCAAAGCTAAAACATTTAGTATTGCCTGTCTCTTTGGAGTCTTTTAGTGAGAGTTTATCAAATTACTTATATTTAAGTTCAGTTGTATTCTTATCTCCAAAAGCACCAAGTATGAACGCTGTATCAGATCAAACTCTTAAGGTTTATGTCCCTAAAGATGCGATAGATATTTATAAAAATCAATCTGCTTTTCGAAAAATAAGTATTTCTCCTATTACTCAAGCCGTAATGGATGGAGCGAAAGAAGTGATAGAAACAGGTTCCGGAGTTTTGAAAATAGAAGATGATAACGAGTCGAGTACATCATTTTTGATTGACTATCGGGAAAGTAAAACGCATACACAATTATTCTATCCGAAAAAAATCCTAGGTTTATCCGCAGGAACAAAGATTAAGTCGATTAGTTTCTTTGGAAGAGTGAACAATAATGAAGGGAAACCGGAAAATGGCACAATGCGTATCGCATGTAAGGAATATAATGGAGAGAAACCTACTTCTGGATTTGTAGATATGGGAACGGGAACCGTCTATTATGAAGGCTCAGATAATTTAGACTTTACCAATACGGATGGGGAACAGATGATTACCTATGTGTTTAATACTCCTTATGAATATAAAGGAGGCTGTTTGGTATTGGATCTTTTGAGTACAACCCAAAATGTAACGAGTGAGTCTGTATATGTATATTTTAAATATAATCAGATAGAGGATATTTATCAACTAGTTTCAGAAAATGAAGATCCTCCTCATATTGAGGAATGGGCAAAGCCTAATGTGCAATTTGAATATACCAATAACACGGCACCTCTTATTTCTATATCAAGGGATAGCCGTAAAGCTGTTTTGGGATATACACCTGTAGGCTCTGTCGCTCCTATTAAATACGTGAAAGTTCGCAACCAGGGTGCTTCCGATTTGACTATCTCCAAACTATCGGGTGTGACGGCTTTTTCATTAATGAAGTCGGTGACTATTCCGGCAGGCTCACTGGACATTATCGGACTGCGGTATGAGCCGAACGAGCGTGGTTCTCATTCGGAGAAGGGCTTGTTAGAAAGTAATGGAGGTAATGTTCGTTTGCTACTGCAAGGAACTACTTATCGTCAAGCTCCTTATTGGACTCAATTAGAAGTTACGCAAGAATATCCTTTGGATCGACTCCTGTCTGATTTGGGAGCGAAAAGAGATACGATAACCGCATTATCCATTTCCGGAAATTTAACAAGTAATGATTGGTCAACTTTGCGAAATGAGCGTTATAGTCTGCCTAGCTTGCGTTGTTTGGATTTATCAACGTCAACGTTACCGGACAATTATTTGGATCAATACGGTCTCTTTGATTATTCATTTTTCCAACGATTAGAACAATTCGCTTTGCCGTCGAATATACAAAGCGTAAATAACTTATTTAATTGTACTTCCTTAACAAAACTAATTTTACCGGTTGGGATAGAAGATGCGTACAATACGAAATTTCCAGAGCAATTGACGAATTTGATTATATTTGCGCCAACTCCACCATCAGTGAACTCTAATGATTTACAATATATTCAAAAGGTTTACGTTCCGGAAAACAGGGTAGATGCTTATAACAACTCTTGGGAGTGGAGAAATAAGGAAATACTTCCAATTACAGATGAAATTCTAGGTGGCGCATGGACACCGGGGCGTCGTACTGTCACGATTCGGCAAGACGTGGTCTATGATGCGAACAATTATCCGAAAGATTCCTTGAATATTAAGATCTCGCCGGACCCAAACAAAGGATACCCTACGGTGAGCTTGGAAAGTGATGTCCCGTTATTGATAGATACATTGATTCTAAGAAATGAATTAGGATATCGAAACGCATATAGCGAAGATGGGTTGTATGATGAGAGTGAATCTTATTATTCCTCATTCATTAATCACTCCGTAGATGCTAAGTTGAATGTGGCAGGTTATGAAATGCAGTTGTATCCGTGGAGATGGAATTATCTCTCTTTCCCATTTGATGTTCCATTGGCTGATTTGAAAATTGAGCCTATCTCTGAGTATGATACAAATCCTTCCTTTATAATCCGTTATTATGACGGGAATGTACGGGCAACCAATGGCATCGGTGATAGCTGGAAAGATGTTGTGAGTGGTGATGTATTGAAAGCGGGTAAGGGGTATATAGTACAGACTGATCATAGAGCTATTTGTTCGATTATGTCAGATACGAAACAGGCCTTGCATTCTTTCATGGGAGAGCAATCTATCAAAGTCTCTTTAGATACTTATGCTTCCAATCGTATAGAGGATCAGAGTTGGAATTTGGTGGGTAATCCTTTTCCTTCTTTCTTTAATATACATTATATAGAATACAATGCGCCTATCGTGGTTTGGAACGGCGATGGGTATATTGCGTTATCCGTGAAAGATGATGATTATGCCTTGCGGCCGCTGGAGGCTTTCTTTACCCAAAAACCGGATGAGAAAAGCGATTTGCTCTTCCAGCCCGCTGGACGGCAGATCAATTCGTATATAGCAGACCAAGGGAACTTACGTTCTTCCTCGTTCTCTTCCCGCAGGATTATCAATCTAGTCTTAAAAGGGGACACTTACACGGATAAGAGTCGCGTGGTGATCAACCCTGAGGCCCGGATTGAATATGAGTTGACTTGTGATGCTGTTAAATGGATGAGTCCGAAAGCGGAGATTCCACAGCTCTATTCTCTGGACGGCTCGGATCGTCGCTATGCCATCAATGAACGTCCCGAAGGTTCCGGAAGGATTGCGTTGGGAGTTTATATCGGAAAGGTAGGAACCTACGAGTTGGCACTGCCGGAAGGTATAAACGGGCAATCAATCATACTAAAGGACAAATATTTGAATAAGGAAGTAGACCTATCCTTGAAAAACTATTCTTTCCAAGCGGAAGAAGGTACGTTTAATGATCGCTTCGAGTTGCTTTTATCTTCGGGCGTGGTGACAGGAACAGAGGCCCCGGAGGATCAACAGGGTATGGCTTATGCGCAAGACGGTAATTTGGTAGTGGAGGCTCTCGCTGGAACACCCGTGACAGTTTATTCCTATACGGGAGTCCCGTTGATCAATCATACAATGAACCAATCCCGTTGGATCACATCGTTATCTACAGGCTTCTATTTGGTTAGAATAGGAGATCATACATATAAAGTAATCATGCATTAATTCAGTCGATCTATGAAAAATCTAATAATAATATTGATGGTTGCGCTGTTCCCCACATGGGTGTGGGGACAGAGCTTCGACCCCGTAAATCCTGACGAGCCTTCCACCGTGCTGCCTAAGGCTGATTTTTACACGAACCAATATAAAAGTAGGGTGAGATTCGGTAATCAATCAAAGGACGCATCCCGCTATGAGTGGAATTTCGGCGATGGCTCCGCTATCAGTAAGGAAAAGTCACCCTTGCATATTTATGAGAAAGCCGGTACCTATAAGGTCTTATTGACAGCTATGAATGGTTTAGGCAAGGATACGCTGTCGCATCAAGTAACCATTGAGCCTGTGGAAAACTGGTATATGGGTAATAATGTATCCTTAGACAGGAACAGTAAGGATGTTTATAATTATACGAGCCTAGATGATTTGTTTAAGGATTTGGAGTCATTGCCTTATTACCATTGGAATGATATAACAGTGAATGTCGCACGGCAGCAATCGTTCGCTTTCTCATCTTCGGTCAATCTGACAGAATTGAAGGATGTGATAATCAGGAAAATCAAGGAGATAAGTAATTCGAGTATAAAAATCAAGATAGTGGCGGATTCTTATTCATCCGGTTCGATTCCTATATTGACGCTATGGCCGGCTTTGACCAAAGCCAATTTCGACGCATACAAGGATTTATCCGAATATATGGAATTTTCAAATGTAGTGATCAAATTTGGGGATATCCCATATTCCATTTATAGGGAGGATGAGTTGGAGGAAGAAACGATCTGCTCCGGATCTTCGGTATCACGCTATTTCACTAACCTATGTTCGGCTTTTACCTATGACTGGAAATTAGTGAATGTTCCCAAATATATCACGGGGTATAAAGAATCCGGAATAGGTAATATTCAAAATATGACCTTGCTGAATGCTTCTTCTGAAATGGACACGTTGGTGTACGAGGTCCGGTTTAAGAAGGATAATGAAATTTATTATACGATGAATTGTAAGATAGCGGTTTGCCCTAAGACAGAGGCTGTGACTTTGGTTGCTCCAGCGAAGGATGATATTGTATCTTCTAGGGAAGATTTGCTTTTTTCTTGGAAACCGGTAGTGGGGGCGAGTGGTTATACTCTTTATTATAGAGAGGTTGGAACAGAGGCTTTTTATTCGGAATATGCAAAAGAAGCATCTCTTAAGCCTTATTATACAAGTCGTTTTGAATATGATAAGTCGTATGAATGGAAAGTGGAGGTTTATACACCATGTGGTACTATATCCAGTGAGACCTATACATTCAAGATGAGCCATGCTCCTGACTTGGAAATAGTATCATTTTCCGTAGAGCCCCAAGCTGTCAAACCCGGTCAAGAGTTTACTTTCACTGCTACTGTCAGGAATAGTGGGACAGAGGCTATTTCTGCGGCCTCTTGGAGAGATGGTTTGTATGAATATAATGATACTGGATATTCTTCTCTTTTACAATCGAAGGAACAAGAATCGAAGAGTTTGGAGGTCGATGGAGAATATGAGGTGAAATTCACTATAAAAGCGCCTTTTGAAGAGGAGGAGGAACTACGTTATTATATATATGTGAATGATAATGGTGGATTGCGTGAGATGACGCGATTGAATAATCGTGATAGCCTTATGGTAACAGTCGCTTTGGTGACAATTCCGACTTCTGAGTATAAAGCGTTATATGCGCTTTATCAATCCGCTAAAGGAGAAGAATGGTATTTGAATAAGCGTTGGAATATAGAATCTTGTGCGGTAAGCCGGAGTAATTGGGAAGGAGTGACGTTCGATGATGAGGGGCATGTGTTGAAACTGGCTTTATCCGGGAAAAATCTTATAGGAACGATTCCTACGGAGATATTTACTTTACCCTATTTGCGAGAGTTGGATCTTTCCGGAAATAGATTATCGGGCAAATTAGAAAAGGTGATTACGGATAAGGTTTCTGCGGATAGTTTGCAGAGTGTAAATTTAGGGAATAACCAAATAACAGGCTATATCCCGAAAGAAGTGAATCTGCTGAAAAAATTGAATAATTTACAATTGTCTAAGAATCAAATAGACTCTATAGAGGCTGTTTTACCTAAAGCCTTGAGCCTGGATATAACTTCCCAGACGATTCATATTGATTCGATTCAATTATCGGTTAATCCTCAACTTCGGATTCCGGCTATCTGTCGGTATGATCATGAGTCACAGTCACTGGGTGTTTATCCAGACTTCACGACATCTTACTCTTCAACCTTAAAATTTGAATATAATCAAGGGAAATATGCAATAAAAGACTGGTATGGAGCTAATGAGGTTAAGATTCCGTCGGGACAGGCATTAACGATAACACAAGCGTCTGGTAGTGCTAAAGGCAGTCATTCTCCGTTTAAGGTTTTTTACGATCAAGGAGATGCTAATATGGACTTAGTCGTGGATGTGTTGGATATCCCTCATACCTTGAATTATATCATGGAAGATTTGGAACATACCGGCTATGTGATTTTTAATTACAATGCGGCGAATACTTTTACCGATAAGTTGATAAATGTACAAGATATGGTAGCTACCGTAAATATCATACTGGGAGCTCCTTTAGCGATGAGATCTTCGTTAAGATCTGCGAATGGGGAGAAAATCGCCCATTTAACGGTTGAAGATGGTTATTTGGTACTGGATAATCCTTTGGAACCGGTAGTCGCCATGGATGTTTCTTTGAAAGGAGTTAAGAGCGATCGGTTGAAACTATTATTCCAAGGCGATAATCTTATGTTCACTACGTGCGATACGGATGAGGGTACTCGATTTATCTTGTTATTCATGGACCGAGCCGGTATATCGACTGGTAAAACGAAGATAATGGAGGTGGCTGGAACGGATGTGGCCGTGACTGGAGCGATGCTGTCTGATAAGGCCGCTAAAGAAATTCCGGTAACGTTCCCCGGTAAAAAAGATCCGGAAGAAGGAACTCCTACGGACATCGATACGATTGATGAAGCAGTCTTGACAAATCCGTTTCAGATACAAATTCCTGAAAATGTCCATCTAATAAAGATCAGTCTGTATGGATTGAACGGACGTTTAGTGGTGAATAAGGAGCTAATGGGAGTTAATGCCGGGGGATATTCACTTCGTGAGGTATTATCGGGATTATCTGTTGGTACATATGTTTTACATGTAGGCATGTGGACGGATAAGGATGTGATAGAGAAAAAGATTAAACTTTATATTTCAAAATAGGTAAACCATGAAAACACGTTATTTGATGTTGCTGTTAGGATGTTTATTCCTCCAGTTACAATCTATTTTCTCTCAAACAGAGAATAATAGCCTTTATATCCCACCGACAGATTGTGCGGTGGGGTCTTTAGCGACTGTTCCGATTATGCTATCTAATGATGCGGAAGTAGTTGCCTTGCAGTTTGATATGCATATCCCGGATGTTGTCCGGTTGGCAGATCCGGGTATTACTATGACAGATCGAAAAAATGGCCATACGATAACTGTAAAAAATCTTGGTAGAAACAATTATAGGGTACTGGTCTTCTCTGCTACGAATACTTCTTTGCGAGGAAACTCAGGGGCTTTATTCCAATTGCCATTAACTATTCCAAAGGATTTGGAGATTGGGGCAGTTTATGCGATCGAGTTCAAAGATGTCGTGCTAAGTAAAAGGAATGGCGAGAATGTACAGTCGGGCGTGAATGATGGTTCCATTAAGATCGTGCATGGGAACAGACCCGATATAGCGGTTCAAGAGATAAAGTTCATTTCATCGGAATTAAAACCCGGCGGCAAGGTGTCTGTCGCTTGGTCTGTCAAGAATGTAGGAAACCAACCGACTAAAGCTGGTTGGAGTGAGCAGGTTTATTTGGTAAGTGAGTCCGGAGATGAGGCTTACATTGGACAATTGAACTCTGAGGAATTACTATCTGCCAGTGGAGTGGCATCGCGACAAGCGGAGTTTACGCTTCCAGTTTATCCGGGTATTGACGGAAAGGTTTATGCGAAGGTGAAACTTACTCCTTATCCAGAACTGGGGGAGTTGCCTGTAGATGTGGCTAATAATGAGGCTTCCTCTAGTGGCTATTTGACTTTGGCGAAAGAGTTGTTTTTGAAGTTAAATCGAAATCCTATAGCGGAAACATATACTTCCGATGTGTACGGGTTCTTGAATAGGAGCGGGTCTCGTAAAACGGAGGAGACGTTTACATTTACGAACTCAAATCCGAAACGAATGACGATCCCTTCTTCCGTCACTATCCCGGTAGGAGAATCTGGAATCTCTTTTAAGGTTCGTGTGATTGATGATCAGATAGCGAATCCAGACTCTTTCATTGTTGCTAAAGTTTCTGGTAATGGATATAAGGAAGTGTCTCAAGACATATGGATAGAAGATAACGAGATGCCGAAATTAACGATGACGGCTCCCGAAGACGATCGTAAGGAAGGGGATAGCTTTAAACTTACTATTCAAAGGGAGTGGGCGACTAAATGGCCTTTAGCGGTACGTTTAGTGACAGACCATCCTAAGCGTTTCCAGTTTGATCCTAATGTAGTGATTCCTGCGAATGAAAAATCAGTGACGGTGGATATATTGGCTATCGATGATGATCTTCCGGATGTTACGATCGACGCTGTGTTCACGGCTTCCGCCTACGGCTTCGAGAACGGTACGGGATTTGTGAAATTATTGGATAATGACCTTCCTGACATACAAATGGAAATAACCCCGTTATCTTTCTCCGAATCAGCTGGGCCGCAAGCCGCTATAGCTACTTTGCGCCGTACGAAAGTAACGGATAATAAGATCACGGTAAAACTGACCGATGACTCGAAGGGGACTCTTTATTATCCTTCTACTTCTATTGTCTTAGAGAAAGGCGTGACAGAGTATCAATTCGCGATCGGTGTAGTGGATAATGATTTGAAAGATGGCGATCGTAAAGTTAAACTGACAGCGGCGGTATATATTTCTTCTTGCAGTTGCTCTGCTGCTGGAACTTCCGCAGGATCAGTCACCAAGGAACTGACAATATTGGATAATGATGGTCCATCCCTGAAGATCACAAGCTCACAGACTTCTTTGATCGAAGGAAAGAAGGATGCGACAACTTTAACGATCATACGAAATACAGATACTTCACAGGCTTTGACTGTAAAACTGACATGTGATAAGCCAGAAGATGTTATTTTTGAGAATACAGTGATAATCCCTGCCGGAAAAACCTCTGTGGATATTCCTGTTTCTGTAAAAGAAAACTCAACAACGGAAGGTAACCGAACCGTAACATTCACCGTTTCTGCCGAAGGTTTTTCTAGTGGTGTTTGCTGGGCGATGATTACGGATCAGACGCTGCCGGATGCGGTAGTATCAGGCTTATCTCTATCTGTTATGGAATCTCAACCTGAAGGAGATATTACTTATAATATTGAGATAAGCAATGAAGGATTTGCGTTGTTATCGAAGGAAACGGAAGTCTCTATTTATTTATCGCAAAATGTAAATTTGTCAGCAGGTTCGTATAAAGAGTTGTTGAGTACTTTAAAATTGCAGGCAGACTTAGCTCCAGGGCAAATGACCCAATTGAAAGAAACTGTTACATTACCGGCTAAGACTGGAGATTATTATATAATTGCGGTAGTTAATGAGAATCAATATCAACCGGAGCTGGTTTATATTAATAATGAATCTGTGGAAGTTCCGTTAAAATTAGTTTCTCCTTATAATATATCTGTATTAGCGGATAAAAAGTCTTATAAGTCAGGAGAACAGGTAATTGTAACCGGAAAAGTGATTGGGGCAAAGGCCGCAAATGTATTGTTGGATTTATATCTAATAAATAGAGGATATCGTCAGGTCTTTAATGTGAAAACAGATGCTCAAGGCCAATTTAAATATATTTTTAAACCGGAAAAATGGCAAATGGGTGATTTTACGCTTGGGGCGTGTTATCCGGGTGAAGGTTTGAAAGAAAGAATGGCTGACTTTAATATTTATGGTATAGGTATCGCTCCAAAGGTACAATGTGAGGTGATCCAAAATAAAATGTATAAAGGGGTAATCCAATTAAATAATCTTGGTACGTTAAAGTTGACAAACGTGAAGGCGGAGGTTGTATCCATACCTTCAGATTGTGCTATCAAATTTGAATCGATTTCTGTAATAGAACCTAATGCTACTGGGCAATTGAATTTTACGATAGAAAGTAGAATTACATCAACAAGCCTTTTGGGAGATAATATAGACGTTTGTGTGAGTTCAGCGGAAGGTGCTAGCGAAAATTTCTCCATTAATTATTATTGTAGCTCAGAAAAAGGCGAATTAATTACCGAATACCCATCGGTTAATACGACTATGACAAAAGGAACTTCCCGAATATATCAATTGAATATTGCTAATAAAGGAGCTGGAGAGACTGGAAAAATAACAGTCGATATACCTAAATTGGCATGGATGAGTTTGGAGAGCCCAAAAGAAATGGCTTCGTTGAAGAATGGGGAGGCTGCTACTATAATTCTGCGTATGTCTCCTACTGCGGACATGGATTTAAATGTAGTTTGTAAAGGTACTATCGGTGTTAATTGTACAAATGGAAAGGGTTTTTCTTTACCTTATAATATAACACCGGTTTCGGAGGCTACAGGTACTTTGCAAATAGATGTCTGTGATGAATATACTTATAATACAGAAGATGCTCCTCATGTTGAAGGTGCTAAAATACGTATAACCACTCCATCTAATAAATTAGTGGCAGAAGGAGTTTCCGGTAAGGATGGGTTATTTACTTTACCGAAGATAGTGGAAGGTTATTATAAGATAGAGGTTAGTGAAGACAATCATAGTGATGTTTTTAAGGGAACGGTATTGGTAGATCCTGGCAAATTAACTTTAAAAACCGTGAATTTAAGTTTTCAAGCTATACAGGTGTCTTGGAAGTTGGAAGAGACAGAGATAGAGGATAAATATGAAATTGTGACTGATGTGAAGTTTGAAACAAATGTTCCTGCTCCTGTTGTAGTTATGAATATGCCAAACAGTATTCCTGCGGAAGATTTGCAGCTAGGCGAATCTCTGATGTTCAATGTGACTTTGGTAAATAAAGGGCTTATAACAGCAGAAGATGTTCAATTACAAATGCCATCAGGTTTTAAGACTTTTACATTTGAACCGATGATACGAGGACCATTTGAGCTACTGCCTCAAGTGGCAATTACAATACCTGTAAAAGTGACGAAAATAGCATCTTTATTAAGAAATCTGGATAATGATCCTTGCGTGGGATACCCGGGAACACTCTATTTTTGGGATTGTGGAACAGATCGTAAATGGCATCGCTACGAGGCTGTATTACAGTTAGGTTCATGCAAGGATGGAATCCCAGATAGAGGTGATGGTGAAGGATCTTCTTATCCGGGTAGTTGGGGATTTGGTTTTGGTTCCGGTTGGTTTAGCTCTGCTGGTAGCTATTCTTCTTCGACTTCATCTTCTCCCTTTGATAAATGGACTGCTGAGGATAAAGGTTGTGAGCCTTGCCAAAATAAGTTTTTATTGGATCTGGTTCAGTGTATTAAACCTGTTAAGGTTGCGGTTGAGGCTGTAAAGTTTGTTTCAAAAAGTGTAGATTGTGTGGGTAGTTTTACTAGTGATGAAAAGGATTTTGTAAATAAACTTAAAGATTGTCCTTTTACACAGGATGTTGGAGCTGGACTTGAGGCTTTGAATAGAATATATGCCTTGTACAATTATCTAATTAATAAAATAGCTAACGGTGAAGATTTGACTTCTACTGAGAAAGATATTATAGCAGATGACTTTAAAAATGTTGCGTTAAGTGCTATAAATGATTTAGTAGATCATTATGCGGGCAAAAATAAGGATGAGGTGGAATCTAGTAAAGACAGTGTTGTTAATTCTTTATTGGAAGCCGTAGATGCTATGAAGAATCTGCGAGATGTGAAAAACCCTGCGGATTTCTTGACAAAAGCTCAAGACTTTTTTAGCAAAATGACGGATCTGCTGGATAAGTTTGAGCCAACAAAAGAGGTTGCTCAGAAGTATAAGAAATTTTTGACAGTATGGAAGAAATTTGATTGTATAACTCCTTTATTGGAACCTTGTGATCGGAAAGAACCAACCTCGTTAAGATCTGTGTCTAAGCAATATCCTTCTTATATACAGGAATTTCAAGAATCCTTACGTATTGTTCAAGATGGAGCGATTGCTGAAGATGGATTGAGGGAAGAGATTTTAGGGGACCCTATATGGATGGGAGTCTCTGTGGAGCAAATGCTACCTTTATTGTCGTATTTGAATGAATTTACCGATCAATTGGCTGAAGATAAAGGTATTTATCTATTAAGACCACAAGGGGTCAGTGTAGAGCAGTTGGAACGACTGAAGGAGAGATGGTATAACTCTTTTTCTAAATACCAAATGGGGGGAGAGAATAATGTTAATTTGGAAAAAGTGAGGACTTTATTGGCTACATCGAAGTTAGCTTCTGATTATTTGCATAAATCTGATTTTTCTAATTTTACAGAGTTGCTGGAGGCTCAATTGATAAATGTTCAGTCGAAATTGGATAAATCCAAGGAATCGGTTTGCTCAACAATTTCCCTTCAATTCAAGCAAACCATGACCATGACCCGGCAAGCTTTCCGTGGTATATTAACTGTATTTAATGGTCATGAATCTATCGCCATGAAAGATGTACGATTGAATTTGGAGGTGAAAGACGAGGAAGGCAATACTGCGGGAACTCATGAATTCCAGATTAATACTGAAAGCCTAGATACATTTGGTGGCGAATTGGACGGAGCTTGGACATTGGATGCGCAAAAGACTGGAAAGGCCACGATCTTGTTTATCCCAACTAAGTATGCCGCCCCGACAGAAAAGAAGAACTATTCATTCGGAGGAACTTTATCGTATGTGGATCCATTTACGAACTTGGTTGTGACACGAGATTTGTTCCCGGTAACGATGACCGTGAAACCTTCTCCCAACTTAGATATGACTTATTTTATACAGCGGGATATTTTAGGCGATGATCCCTTGACGACGAATAAGGTGGAGCCGATGGTGCCTGCTGAGTTCTCACTATTGATTCATAATACCGGTGCCGGTGACGCTACGAATGTGAATATGGTGACCAATCAGCCAGAAATTATTGATAATGAGAAAGGATTGAATATTAAATTTAAGTTGTTAAGTTCTCAATTGAATGGCGAAGAACATTCATTGGCTTTGGGTGGTAGTGTGGCTACTGCATTTGGTACGATTGAAGCAGGCAAGACCGCATATGCGCAATGGTGGTTTACTAGTACCTTGTTGGGGCATTTCACGGATTATGACGTGAAAACTACGCACGTTTCCAGCTATGATAATCCAGATTTGAGCTTGTTGGACCAAGTGACGATTCATGAGCTGATTCGTAGCATTAAGGTGCCGAAGACAGATTTGGCTGGCTTCTTGGTGAATGATAACGTGGATTCGGAAGATTTGCCGGATATGCTTTATCTATCGGACGGTACGATAGAGGAAGTAGCTGTCGCTAAGAGATCTACTATTCAATCGAGCGGTACCTATCAATATACCTTGACCGTTATTCCTTCGGAGAGCGGTTGGAATTATGGTTCTATCAGCGATCCGACAAATGGAAGACAGACTTTGGTTAGCATTGTTCGAAAGAGTGACGGAGCGTCAATTGATACACGAAATATTTGGCAGACAAGTTGTACGTTGAGAGATGGAAAGGAACCATTCTATGAGAATATTATTCATTTCGTGGACAAAATGGGAACTGCGCAAGAAGAATATCAGTTGACATTTGAACCTGGTCCAAGCGTAGTGCTGGAGGTTTCTTCTTTCGAGGGTATCCCCGCAGAAAATGAGACAGTGGATAAGCCTGTGACGGAAGTGACTGTACATTTTAATAAGGAGGTAAATGCTTCTACCTTTACGACCGAGGATCTTACGCTAGTTCTCCAAGGTGAGACGCAAGACGTGAGTTTGATAAAGATCCAAAAAGTGGATGACCAAACTTTTGTGTTAGACTTGACTGCGCTGACAAAACGGGATGGTTATTACATTCTGACGGTGCAGACAACGGATATCACGGATGCGGAAGGTTTCGAGGGTGATACAGGGGAAAGTGTTAATTGGGTGCAGTATTTAGCGGCGGGAAGCCAGACATTGACATTCTCTTTGTCTACCGGTTGGAATTGGATATCTACAAATATGGAAAAGATAGGAGATCCGATAACGTTCTTGAGTCCTGTAAAGGATCAAGTTAAGCGTCTGCAAAATCAGTTCGAAGAATTAACGAATGACCCAAAATATGGTTTGACGGGTAATCTGAAGACATTGACCCCTAAATCGTCCTATAAACTGGAAATGAGTGGCGATGGGAAAATAGATGTGGTAGGAACAACCTTGACTCCGGATCAAGTAACAATTGACCTGAATAAGGGATGGAACTGGATTGGTTATATACCTCGTGCGGCTGCCAGTCCGACAATGGCTTTATCCTTATTGTCGGCTAATGCGAACGATGAGATCAAAGGACAGCGTGGTTTCGCTAAATTCAATGGTACTAGTTGGGTCGGAACCTTGAAGCAGATGGTTCCGGGTGAAGGATATATGTATTATGCGAATACGAAGCAATCCTTCCGCTATGCGATGATCTATAATACGCTCCTGTCCGCGAGCTTGAAATCCGCGGTTTCGAAACCCGTAGATGTCTGGTCTGTCGATATCCATAAGTATCCAAATAACATGAGTATCGTGGCTGACTTGTGGGATGGCCAAGTAAAACAGGAGCCGGAGGTTTATAAGGTAGGTGCTTTTGTTGGTGAAGAATGTAGAGGTATTGGTCAATATGTGGATGGCTTATTGTTTATTACGGTCTATGGGGAGAAGAGTGGAGAGAAAATTTCATTCCGGGCAATTTCTTCGGGAGCCTCTACAGAATGGGGTATTCGAGAGACCGTATCTTTTGGAGAGTCGTCGTTAGGAACCTTGGATGAGCCTTATGCGTTACATCTCACAGGCTTTATTACAGGAACTGAGACGTTGGATGGTACTTTTGGTTTCTATCCGAATCCGGTAAGCCGAATTTTATATTTCAAGGGTGATTACTCTAATATAAAGAGTGTTTCTGTATTGAATATAAATGGTGTACCAGTCTTGACTAAAGACTTGAATGGCGACAATCGCTTGGATGTCTCATCCCTTTCTGACGGAGTTTATATCTTGATGATTAAAAAGGAGAAAGAGATTCTTTACCATAAAATCATCAAGGTCTCCAAGTGATTATGCGATTGAGTAATAATATATGCAAAATGTTTATATGAGAACAATAAGTTTATTTTTGATAAATGTGGTCATGCTACTCTTCTCTCTTTCGGGAAGAGCGGCAACCGATCCGGGTTGGAGTTGTGATATCCATGCCTACCAATACGATATGAGTGTTTATCTTGCGTTGCGGCAAGATAATAAACCTGTGGTGGCTGATCTTGTTGTGGCAGCTTTTGTAGGAGATGAATGCCGAGGGATTGCGGAGGCGCAATCCGTAAAAGACGCTTCTTATTATTATCTAAGGGTACGAAGTAATGAGGTAGCCGGGGATTCAGTTTATTTTAGGATATATGACCGGGAGAAAAATAAGGAATTGGCGACCTTAGGTAGTTTCTCGTTCGAGAATTTGCGGCAGGTGGGATATCCCAGTCAACCGTGGGTGCTGACTCTGCCTGTCGTAATTACTCCTGATGCGCTGGAAGGTGTGGATGAGACGACCGAGAATATCCAATTGACCGGTACATGGACGGAGGCGAATTTAGCTGATTTAAAGGAGAAACTACAGCCGGAAGAAGGAAAGAATGATAAACTGTCTTCGGTAGATATGAGTGATGTTGTATTAAGTGAAGATGTTACTTTGGAAGATGTGTTTACGAATAGTACGGTTTTGACTTCCGTGAAATTACCGGACTTGTCTGGTGTGAACAATCTTTCAACTGATGCTTTCAAAGGAACAAACCCAAATTGTGTGGTTTTTGTTAATGAGGAAACTAAGGTGCCAGAACGATGGGGTGAGGATGTGAACATTGTTGTTGGCAAGGAGGCCGATCGATTAGTCTTGGTAGAGCATCAACCGTTTCATACGCCAGAAGCATTTACGGTAGGCTCTGCCTATTATAAACGAGAATTTGAAAACAATGAATTATTAAGATCAGCGGCTCTTCCTGGCTGGGAAACTATTTGTTTACCTTTTGACGTGGACGTCATTAAGGCAGGGGAGAGGATTTTGAAACCAGTGTCCTCTTCTGATGGTCTGGAGTCCGGCGATTTCTTTATAGCGACTTTGACGGATAAGGGCTTTGAATACACAGACGGGAATGTGGCGAAACCTTATTTGAAGGCGAATACCCCTTATCTGATTAATCTGGTTTCGGCTGGGGGTGACCGGGTAGCGGGTGAGGTAACTTTCTTTGCGGGTGAAAATATATCTATAGCCGCTTCGGAATTATCTTATCGGCAAGAGTGTTCTCAATATGATATGATTGGTGTTTTTACGCGAGTGCTTGTTGCTGATGGTATTTATGCAGTAACAGAGGCTGGAAATGCTTTTGAGAATGGTAGTCGAGATATACTCCCTTTTGAGGCTTATCTCCAATCAAAAACAGAATCTGTTCCAACCATTCCAATCGCAATGTATACAGCCGTAACCGGTGTCCAGCTATCCTCTACAACCCTTTCTGTCGAGGAGGAAAAGACTGTTACATTATCCGCTACCATATTACCTGCTGATGCGACAAATAAAAAAGTGCAATGGAGTAGTGTTGATGAAAGCGTGGCTACTGTATCCTCCTCAGGAATAATTACAGGCGTAAAAGAAGGAACTACGACTATCAAGGTGGAAACAGAGGATGGTGGCTTTACCGCAAATTGCTCAGTTACGGTTACGAAAGGCAATACCCCTCCTACACCTCCTGCGACGACGGTAAAAGTTACAGGTGTGACAGTAACCCCAGATCGCTATAATTTAAACGTTGGTGAGACTATCCAATTATCAGCCATGGTGAAGCCATCGGATGCGACAAATAAAAAAGTATCATGGAGCAGTAGTGATGTTTCTGTGGCTTCAGTGAATGAAGTAGGCTTGGTCTCTGGTAATAAAGTGGGTAATGCTGTCATTTCAGTAAAAACGGAAGAAGGGAATTTTAAAGCGGATAGTTATATCACGGTCAATTTAGTAACAAGCGTGGAAGAGATTGGTCCGGAATCTGTATATATTTATCCAACAGTCGTATCTTCTTCCTTTATTATTTCAGGCTTACGGGTAGATGGACAAGTTGAATTGATTTCTTCTTTAGGGCAAGTCGTTAAAATGATAAAAGGGATTCCATCTTCTGTAAATGTTTCGGATTTACGAGCCGGACATTACATCGTGAAAATAATTCAAGAAGATAAAATCTATATTTTTAAAATGATTAAAAGATAGAAATGGCATCTACATTTATTGGATAAATGCGAAAGGCTCCCTTTTCTCATCATAAGAATAGGGGGCCTTATCTTTTTGTTGTTAAAATAAAAAATGACAGATAAGCATGAAAAACGATAGGATAAACGTGAATATTGCAACTTATACGTAAAAAGCCCTATTTGTGGGTACTCTATGATTTTTTATCTTAACAATAAATATTTTACTTTGTTGGAAAATGGAAGCGTGTATGGAACCGGAAATAAGTAAGTCGTAAAAATTAATTTATACTAAGCCGCATGGGCAAAATTGATATTGAGTTCGGACCCAATTGCCGCCAATGCACGGTTGGTTGCATAAAGCAGGGAATCTGTGGAGCAATAATCCGCAGGTCTGAGCCATTTGCCCTTGAGGATTCGCCAGAGCGTCTCGGCGATGTTCAGATGCGGACTATAGGGAGGGAGGAAAAAGAGATACAGACCTCGCTTCTCCCATACAGGACGAAGTTCTTTGATGAGCTTGCATCTGTGAACGCTTGCATTGTCAAGGACGACAAACGTGTTCTTGCGTATACGGAGCGAAAGCCGGTCAAAGAAGTCTGCGACTTTGTCGGCGGACATATTCTCGGCAGTAGAGAATCCTTCATATCTGTTATTGCGGTCTATCATGCCGAAAATATTGAGCCTCAGACCTCTTTCGGATGGAATATAAACCTCCTCACCGCGGAACAGCCATCCGTATGGCACATATCCCTCGGTGCAGATGTGGCTTTCATCTCCATAATAGAGGTCGATGAGACCGTCTCTTTCCTGTTGTTCGAGTTCTTGCAGCTTCTCGGTCTTATACGCATAGAGCTGCGGCGAGGGTTTCCCCTTCGGACGTTTCCTTATACGTCTATATCCCGCGCCAAGGCGGATAAAAAAGCTCTGAAGGTACTCTCGGAGGCTTCTTTCCCCGAAGCCTGCTGCCATGCCTCTTTCGCTTTCTTCATGCTCTGCCTGTCGTTCTCTATGGCTTTGCGTACCGCTTCTTCGTCCGAGCAGTCCATGATTGGCTTCCGACCTCGCCCGGGACGTGTCTCCAGACCTTTGATCCCTTCGGACTCGAAGCGTTTCACCCAGAAATTGACTGATATATGGGTCATGTCGGTTTGCTCTCCAACCTGTTCCGAGGTCATACCGGTGGATTTCAAAAGTACTGCGCGACAGCGCATACGGTACGCATGGCTCTTGCCTTTGCGAAAGCCTTCTTCCAGTTGCAGACGTTGCTGGTCTGTCAGTTGTATAACTTTGATTTTTGCGATAGCTGTGTGTATTTATATGTTTACACGAAGATACGCAATTTTTTTGATATAAACTAATTTTCAACATCTACTTAACAGTAATAATCATAGATGATGACCTTGGATCGATCCAGAAATTGCAAAACGATCTATTGGCCTTCTCGGAGGTAAGGATATTGGATACAGCGACAACGGCGGAATTGGGCAAGAGGCATATCCTTAAGTATCAACCGGATTTGGTGTTTTTGGATGTGGAACTTCCGGACATGTCTGGCTTTGATTTGCTGGATGATATACGAGATGATATTCTTCCGAACTTGAGAGTCGTTTTCTATACGGTATACGATAAATATATATTGGATGCCTTACGTGCCTCTGCGTTTGATTATTTGTTAAAACCTTATTTAATTGATGAGTTAGCGGCACTCATCGAACGTTTTCATACGACAGAACCTGCGGATGTTGCCTGCATGGAGAGATCTTTGCGGAAAATATTGAATCGGGATAGTCGATTTGCGATCCAAACCGTTTCGGGTCTTTTGCTAGTCCGTTGTGAGGAGATATTCCTGTTTCAGTTCTTGGGAGACCAGCGTTGTTGGCAGATTGTCTTGACTTCCCGTACAACTCATAAACTAAAAATGAGCACGACAGCGAAAGATTTGTTGTCTATCAATAATACGTTTGTTCAAATAAGCCAAGATTGCATTGTGAACTTGACTTATTTGATGTTCATCGAGAATAAGACCTTACGATGCGAGTTCTATCCCCCCTTCCAAGAGGAGGAGAGGATCGCCTCGCATCGCTATTTTAAACAACTGAGAGAACGGTTGGATATTATTTGATGATTACTTAACCTTATAAGAAAGTATGATATAATATCTTTTCTCGTTTGCGTCAAATGCTCCTATACTCAATTTACCTTCAGTCTTAGGAGTATAATTTATGCTCCGTAATTTACCTCTCGTTTCCCAATTAGTGGTAGTCGCTGTTCCATGGAATAAAGCGATCTTTATATTGGGAGGGAGAGTGACCATGAACCGGTAGTTCTTTCCTTTTTGCAGATCACGATTAATGGGTACGTCAATTACTTTGAGTGGAAATTTATCATAAGAGAATGTTTGAGGCAGCGCCTCTATTTGGTTCGATTGGATAGCCTTGATTAATTCTCGTCCATCAAACCCAAGTAAAGGAATATTGGATGAATAGCCATCTATATCTTGTATAAGCGGACTATAGTAAGGATTTTTTTTGATCAGTTGTTCATACTCTTCTTTTGACGGTTCGGGTACCGAATATGAAAGTACGGTGGAATACGTTTTCCGGTTAGGTGGAGCGATACTGATCGATACTTCTCCGGGTAGGAATGGCGTAAATACGAGTTTCTGAGTTCCTTGGACTACTTTATTAAAGGGAAATTCGTTGTTTTGTGTCAACGCCAGTTTCGTAGGCTCGGGCAACTGTATCGTAAATTCATACGTTTCTCCTAATTTCAACGTACGTGTCATCGGTATTTGTACCACCCGGAAAGGAAGTTTTTGCCGGGGATATATTTTAGGGAGGGAAAGGATGGTACCGTTACGTAATCCTTCTAACAATTTTTCTCCATCAAAGCCCATATACTCCATGTCGGGTACGAGACCGGGAAGTTTTTGGAATTCTTCGAAAGATAGTGGTTTTTTTAGCATTTGATATTTTTCTTCATAGGGAAAATGTGAGAATGCCATCCATACGGGTGAGGTATGGAACCATGACATATCATCATCGCTACGGGCGAATGTTCCAATGTTGACAGTACCGGAACCCCATGTGGCATCCACAAAAAAGTAACGATTGGGTTTGTCTCCTTCAACTAGTACATAGGCATGGCGTTCAAAAGGCGTACCTGGTATATGATCATATGTTTTGGCGAATCCGGTTACCAAGATGCATTTGATATTTAGAGGCTC
>UMDQ01019325.1_pt1 | contig 23647 bp, 18 predicted proteins | sample 1964531 | NCBI WGS metagenome assembly UMDQ01 (sample SAMEA4835998, study PRJEB28245) | human gut metagenome | biome: gut microbiome; material: fecal sample | place: Denmark | collected 2008
TGTATGCGGTCTTTGTTTGGCTCTAATGCAAGCACAAAAGACGGAATTCCAATCGTAAACATACTGATCAGCGAAATCTGTGACGGTTCCAGTGGATAATTGATCATAGAGATCATGGAAAATACTGCAAGCAGCATGGAAAAAATATTTTTGACCAGATATAAGCTTGCCGAGCGCTGGATATTATTTACCACTCTCCGCCCTTCCATCACTACAGAGGGCATCCTTGAAAAATCATTGTCCAAAAGAACAAGCTGTGCCACCTGCGATGCAGCCTCGCTTCCCGATGCCATTGCGATACTGCAGTCCGCATCTTTTAATGCCAGCACATCATTGACACCGTCACCCGTCATGGCAACCGTTCTTCCCTGTGCTTTCAGCGCTTCCACAAACTTTAACTTCTGATCAGGTGTCACCCTGCCAAAAATCTGATATTTTGCTACAGCCTGTGCGATACTCTCATCTGTTGTCAACGTGGATGCATCCACATAATTATCTGCGCCGCAGATTCCCGCTTTTTCCGCAATTTCAGCAACAGTCTTAGGGTTATCCCCGGAGATAACCTTGATCTCCACACCACGCTCTGTAAAATAGGAAAAGGTTTCCTTTGCTCCTTCCCGGATCGCATTTGTCAGCATGATAAACGCGATCGGCAATACTTTTTCCGTAAGTTTCTGTCCGTCTAAAACTCCTTCGTATCTGCCATACACAAGGACACGATATCCTTTCTCACTATACGCTTCTATTCGGTCTTTGTACTCTGCATAATCCTCCCGAAGCACAAATTCAGGTGCCCCGATCACATAACTTTTTCCCTCTGAAATGATTCCACTGTACTTTGTCTTTGATGAAAATGCAAATACCTTTTCTGCTTTCTTTATCTTTGTTAAAGTATCCGGCTTAAAATATGTCTTTAATGCCTCCATTGTTGCATTATCGGCATCCATGTCTGCCGCAAACTCACCGATCATGCCCTTTATCTGCGCATGTTTTTGTTCCTGTTCCTCACCGCACTTTACATCGACATATACTTTCGTATCACCGTCTTTCTCATAAACTCTTTTCGTCAGGTCTTCTGCAAGAATAAACTGATCCACTTCCATCTCCGGCACTGTAATTGTTCCTGTCTTGTCCACACAAAGTACATCTACGCGGGCTAACGTTTCAATACATTTCATATCATGGATCAAAACCTGCTGCTTTGCCAGACGCATGGCACTTACTGCCATGGCAACGCTCGCTAACAGATAAAGTCCCTCCGGTATCATTCCAATGATCGCTGCGACCATACTTGTCACACTGTCCCGCAAAGGGGTTCCCGCATATACAAACTGCTGTACAAAAAGAATGATACCAATGGGAATGATCACAATACCGACTGCCTGCACCAGACGGTTCAGGGATCGGATCATCTCTGACTGTTCTCCCTCTTTCGTCTGTGTTGCACGGTGGGTAAGTTTTGATATATAAGACTCTTCCCCAACCTTTGTCAGTCGTGCCAGACAGCTTCCGGACACCACAAAGCTGCCGGATAACAGCTCATCGCCGCTTTTCTTTACGATTTCATCCGCTTCTCCGGTAAGAAGCGATTCATTCACATTTAACTGCCCTTCTAACACAACTGCATCCGCCGGTATCTGTCCGCCCGCAGAAAGCTCCACGATATCATCCATCACCAGTTCTTCTGCCGGTATTTCTTTTTTACTGCCCTCCCGGATTACCCGTGTTTTCGGACTGTTTAAGATAGACAGATCATCCAGAACCTTCTTCGAGCGGATCTCCTGCACGATTCCGATCAGCGTATTTGCAACAATGATTGGAAGAAATGTCAGATCCCGGAAAGCACCAACGCCGATTAACAATAACGCGATCACTAAAAATATCAGGTTAAAATATGTAAATACGTTTGATTTTACGATCTCTTTCGTCGTCTTTGTCGCCGACTCCGCTTTTTTATTCCAGAGACCCTTTTCTTTCCGCTCTGCCACCTGCTGTGCGGTCAGTCCCCGGATCGTTTCTGTCTGTTCCCGGTCTGCATTTTCTGCCACTTCTTTTCCCGTCTGATTCTGTTTTTCGTTTTCTGCCATTTCTTTCTCTGTCTGGTTCACATTTTCCTCCATATAGCTATACCTCTTAGTATTCATCACTGTCACTCTGACTCATTTACAATTCATCATAACTTTGCTTACAAGTATAACCAATATTTTTGAAAAAAAGTAGGTTTTGGATAAGATTTAAGGAATATTTTAGATGTGTTAAGAAATTTTTATAAAAAAAGTTTTTAAGAAAAAATGCCGGACATCAGCAGTTTCCACTGACTCCGGCATTTTTACCATCACTGGTCTATTATTTATTGCTCAGATATTCATCGATTCCCTTTGCGGCAGCTTTTCCTGCACCCATGGCAAGAATTACAGTTGCAGCTCCGGTTACGGCATCACCACCGGCAAATACACCGGCTTTTGAGGTAGCACCGTTTTCTTCCTCTGCGATGATACATTTTCTGCGGTTGATCTCAAGTCCCTTTGTAGTGGAAGAGATCAGCGGGTTCGGGGAAGTTCCAAGTGACATGATCACGGTATCTGCCTCGATCTCATACTCAGATCCCGGAATCTCTACCGGGCTTCTTCTTCCGGATGCATCTGGTTCACCGAGTTCCATCTTAATGACTTTCGCGCCTTTTACCCAGCCATTCTCATCTACAAGAATTTCTGTCGGGTTCTGGAGCAGATCAAAGATCACGCCCTCTTCTTTTGCATGATGTACTTCCTCCACACGCGCCGGAAGCTCTTCCTCGCCACGGCGGTATACGATATGTACCTCCGCGCCAAGTCTCTTTGCAGTTCTCGCAGCATCCATAGCAACGTTACCGCCGCCGACAACGATAACTTTCTTGCCTGCTTTGATCGGTGTATCATACTCATCTTTAAATGCCTTCATCAGGTTGTTTCTGGTCAGGAACTCATTTGCAGAAAATACACCCATTGCCTGCTCGCCAGGAATACCCATAAATCTTGGAAGTCCGGCACCGGAACCGATAAATACGGCCTCAAATCCCTCGTTTTCCATTAATTCATCGATTGTAACAGATTTTCCGATAACAACGTTTGTCTCGATCTTAACACCGAGTGCTTTTACATTTTCCACCTCAGCAGCAACAACCTTCTGTTTCGGAAGACGGAACTCCGGGATACCGTAAATCAGTACGCCGCCTGCCTCATGAAGTGCCTCAAAGATTGTCACATCATAGCCAAGTTTTGCCAGATCTCCGGCACAGGTTAAACCTGCAGGGCCAGAACCGATGACTGCAACCTTATGTCCGTTTAATTTCTCTGCTTTTTTCGGTTTAATATCATTTTCTCTTGCCCAGTCGGCAACAAAACGCTCTAATTTACCGATTGCAACCGGTTCACCCTTGATTCCGCGGATACATTTTCCTTCACACTGGCTCTCCTGTGGGCAGACACGTCCGCAGACTGCCGGAAGTGCGGAAGACTGACTGATAATGTGATATGCCTCCTCAAAGTTTCCTTCCTTTACCTGTGCGATAAATGCCGGGATATTGATAGATACCGGACAGCCCTTCATACACTGCGCATTTTTACAGTTTAAGCAGCGTGCTGCCTCAGCTTTTGCCTCTTCCTCGTTATATCCTAAACATACCTCTTCAAAGTTAGCCGCACGAACCTGTGGTTCCTGCTCGCGAACCGGTACTCTATTTAATACGTCCATTCTCTCTATCTCCTTTTCAAACGCTCAACCCTACTGACAGTTGCCACAGCCGCCGTGATGTGTATCACCTTCCTGCAGTTTTAACATCGCTCTTCCCTCTTCTGTCTTGTACTGTGCCTGACGTTTCATCGCCTGGTCAAAATCAACCTGATGCCCGTCAAACTCCGGTCCGTCCACGCAGGCAAATTTTACTTCCCCGCCTACTATCAGACGACATGCACCGCACATTCCGGTTCCGTCTACCATGATCGGGTTCATGGAAACAACGGTCGGGATTCCAAGCTCTTTTGTCAGCTTACATACGAATTTCATCATGATCATCGGTCCGATCGCTACACAGTGATCATAGCGTTTTCCTGCATCCCAGAGTTCCTGTAACTGATTAGTTCCCATACCGTGGAATCCATAAGAACCATCATCGGTCGTCACATAGAGATTTGTCGCAACTTCTTTCATCTGGTCTACTAAGATCAACAGATCTTTTGTCTTAGATCCCATGATCACATCACAGTCCACACCGTGCTCATGCAGCCATTTTACCTGCGGATATACCGGTGCTGTACCAACACCTCCGGCAACGAAAAGGATCTTCTTTTTCTTTAATTCTTCAATATCTTCGTCAATCAGGTCAGATGCACATCCAAGCGGGCCTACAAAATCCTGGAATGCATCTCCTTCCTGTAAATATGCCATACGCTCTGTAGATGCTCCGACAGTCTGGAATACGATCGTGATCGTACCTGCTTCCCTGTCATAATCACAAATGGTAAGCGGAATACGCTCGCCCTCCTCATCAATCTTTACAATTACAAACTGCCCCGGCTCACAGTACTGTGCCACACGAGGTGCTTTGACATCCATAAGATAAATCTTATCTGCCAGTTTTTCTCTTCTTACGATTGGATACATGGTCTCCTCCTAACATTTTTATATACATCAACATGCCCGTCAAAGTATTTATTTTCATACTTTAACATAATAAAGGAAAACACGTTAAATTTCAACGGCTTTCCTCTATTTTTTCTCAATTAGTTCTGTTTTTTCTCAAATTATTACTGCCAGATCCTGCAAAAAATCCTATTTTTCCCTTATTCTGCCTGTGAAAACAGGATCCTGTCGTTGACTAACCATCATTCCGCCTGCGAAAACAGGATCCTGTCATTGTCCAAACGCTTTCCGGCACAGACCGCAAACTGCTCTAACAGATCCTCCACCGTCATGCCCGCACGTTTTTCTCCGCTCACATCTAAGATGATATTTCCGGAATCCATCATCAGGGTACGGTTTCCAAGTTCTAATGCCTGGTGCATATTGTGGGTTACCATAAGGCAGGTGATCTTTCTCTCTGCAACGATCTGTCTGGTCAGGTCGAGCACTTTTTTTGCGGTTGCCGGATCCAATGCCGCCGTATGCTCATCTAACAGCAGGATCTTTGGTGTGACCATCGTCGCCATAAGAAGCGTCAGTGCCTGGCGCTGTCCTCCGGAAAGGAGTCCTACCGGCTGCTTCATGCGATCCTCTAACCCCATATCAAGCAGTGCAAGGTGCTCCCTGAATTTTGCTTTATCCGCCGCATTGATACGGCTGAAATATGCATTTTTTGAGGTTTTGGCGCGAAGATAGGCAAGTGCCATATTTTCCTCGATCGTCATATGCGGCGCGGTTCCCTTTAAAGGATCCTGAAACAAATGACCAATCACCTTGCTCCGCACATGTTCTTTCTGGTAAGTGATATCCTCCCCATCTAACACAATAAGTCCCCGGTCGATAAAAAATGCTCCGGTGATTGCATTAAATAATGTAGATTTACCTGCTCCATTGCTTCCGATAATTGTTGCAAAGTCGCCATCCTTCAATTCCAGATTCAGATTTTTTAATGCGCATTTTTCATTGACAGTTCCCGGATTGAAGGTCTTGCTGACATTTTTCATAATTAACATCACGGTTCCTCCTTCTTCTGGTTCTGTTTCTGGATCTGTTCCATATATAACTGGTTTTCTGCCTTTGCAAGGCGGCGCTGTTTCATAAACGCTGCCTGCTTTTTCAGATAAGGCAGTGCGATCGCAAATGCAACGATAAGTGATGATACCAGTTTTAAACATTCTGCCGGAACATTTAATCTTAAAGCAATCGCTACGATAAAGCGGTACAGGCAGCTTCCTAATACCACGCCGATCACACGCTTTAACACACCGCCTTTTCCGATGATCGACTCCCCGATGATCAGACTCGCAAGTGCGATCGTTACCATTCCCGTTCCAAGATTGATATCACAGGATTTCTGATACTGTGCGAGCAGTCCGCCGGAAAGTCCGGTCATGGCATTTGCCACACAAAGTCCGATCGTGATCATAAGTCCGGTATTGATACTTGATGCCCTTACCATATCCGGGTTATCGCCGGTCGCACGGATGGAAAGTCCCAGTCTCGTATTTAAAAACCATGCCAGTATCACACCGACAATCACAACAAATACAGCTGCAACGATCAGTTTATACCAGGTTCCCCCGATATGATCTTTCGCCCATGAAAAAACCGTGTCACAGGAAAAAAGATTGATATTGGATGCAAAACCCATCACCGCAATGTTGATCGTGTATAATCCTGTATTTACGATGATTCCAGCTAAGATGGACTGAATACCCATTCTGGTCTGTAAAAATGCAGTAACGAATCCCGATACAACTCCTGCTGCCGCCGCCGCAAACAGTCCTAACACCGGATGTCCGGCAAGCGTCACCGTCGCACAGACTGCACAGCCTAATGTAAAGCAGCCGTCTGTTGACAGATCCGCGATATCTAATATGGAAAATGATACAAATAATGCAAGCGCAACCAGTGCATAGATAAATCCAAGTTCTAATGCGCTCTGTACAATGGAAAGTGTAATGATCGAACCCATAATCCCCTCCGGTTCCGTTTTTCTTCTATTCCGCTTTTATTCAAATTCTTCTGCGGTTGTAACTTCTTTTAATTCCTCACACATATCTTTAAATACACTGTCATCAATGCCAACAGCTGCAGCTGTCTCCGTGTTGACAGTCACGATACCACTGTCTAATGTGCGGACTGCTGTTGCTGCAGGATCAGCACCATTTACAAGGATGTCTGCTGCCATATCTGCCGTTGCAGTTCCAAGCTCTGTATAATTGACGCCATATCCTAAGAATGCTCCGTTTAACGCGAAGGAATCAGCTCCTGTATAGTGCGGGATCTTTGCATCTGCAAACTTTTCAAAGATTGCAAGCTCGGCTGTCATGATTGTGTTATCGGTCGGTGTGAATACTGCATCTACCCCTTCTGCTACAAGCGCATCTGCTGCTGCAGATACCTCTGCATTGGTGGTTCCTGTCTTTTCAATATATTCAATACCGTTTTCCTCACAGTAAGCGATTGCATCTGCAACCGGCACTTTTGAGGAATCCTGGCTCTTATCATATAACAGTCCGATTTTCTTTACATCCGGGTTGGCTGCCGTGATCAGTTTCATAACAGCCGTGGTGTCAAGTGCATCGGATGTACCTGTGATATTTGCACCAGGTGCATTTAAATCTGCGACAAGTCCTGCGCTGACCGGATCTGATACTGCGGAGAATACAACCGGGATCTGATTGTCCTCTGTCGCATTCTGCATGATCATGGCTGCCGGTGTTGCGATCGGGATGATCACATCCACTTTTTCTGCAACCAGATCCGTTGCGATCTGATTTAAGGTAGAGGAATCTGCCTGACCATTATAGGTATAATCTGCATAATCGAATGTCACACCAAGTTCTGCACCTTTTGCATCAAGCTCTGCCTCGATCGCCTTCTCGATCTGGTTTAAGGAAGCATCATCTACATACTGGACGATACCAACTTTATATACCGTGCCATCTGCATTGGCGATCTCTGTCACATCCGCATTGGCATTCTCTTTTATTTCTGCGGTATTTGCATTATTCTGTGCATTTGTGTCTGTTTTCGCATTATTTCCCGTGCTGTTTCCACATCCACCAAGCACACCTGCTGTCATTGCCATTATTAATACTGCTGCCATCATTTTTCTTTTCATTTCTTTCCCCTTTCTGCGCCGTTCTCTGCGCATTACAGGTTTGTGCATAAGCACAAATCCTGTGTGCGAAAAATTCTATTTTTCGCACTTGTTCCCTCCAGATTTTAAATTTGGAAAAAGCCGTTTCGAGAGGTGGAATTCGTCATCATGCAAACTTTCGTTTACAATGTAAATGAATTTTACATTAAAAAACCGTCTCAGGTTCTTGCCTGAGACGGTAATAGTATCTATTATCGCGGTACCACTCATATTGACTGAAAAGTCCACTCACTTCATGTACAACCATACATGCCGGATGGGTAACGGGTCCGGTTCCCGGCGGCGCCTACTAAATCCTGTTCAGGCCGCCCTCAAAAGTCCATTCAGCAAATCCATCCATACTGCAATCCCACCACCTGCAGCTCTCTGTAATATCAAAAAATGCTTACTACTCTTTCTCAACGGTTTTTCTTTATGGGTATACTTTAATATATTAAAGTGATTTTGTCAACACATTTTTTATTTTCTTTTTTATTTACTTTTTTCTCACACGGATTCATGTTATAATGTTGATGTATTATCCCATATAACTCCATAAATATAATTATGGGCTGGGAAATCCATATTTTTATTCAAAAGAAAAGTGGTATTTACCACGGAATGGAGGATTTTATAATGTATAAATTTACAGACGACTATTTAATTGGAATTGACGAGATTGATAATGAGCATCGTCGGTTATTTCAGATGATAAATGAAGCGATTGACCTTTCAAAAGAAAGTTCAGATATCTCTGTTATCTCCAAGAATCTGGTTTCCGGATTGAAAAATTACGCCGCAACACATTTCGCCCATGAGGAAGCTTACATGGAGCATATTCATGATCCTGAGCTTCCGATCCAAAAAAAAGAACATGAAGCATTTACAAAAAAAATCAACACTTTTGCTCTGGATACTTCTTCCCCGGAAGCAGCAAGGCAATCCCTAAACGACCTGCTGGCTTATCTGGCTCGCTGGTTATACCGGCATATCTTAAGCAGTGATACGATGATCGGAAAAATGTCTTCTATTTCTGCTGATGAAGAAGATCCATTTGCATTTTGCGAAAAATACAAAACCGGCGTTGAGTTAATTGATACTGAGCACCGACGGCTGTTTGAGATCATTCACGATACCAACGATCTGATTCACGCAGAACTTCTGCATGACAAATATGATGAGATCATGCACCTGCTTGTAGAATTAAAAGACTATACAGAATTTCATTTCCGTGATGAAGAAAATCTCATGGAACGCATCCATTATCCGGAAATCAGTGCTCAGAAACGTGCACATACTGCCTTCGTGGAACGTCTTGTTGAGGTTGATTTAACAGATTTGGACGAAATGGATGACAATCAGCAGGAATATCTGATTGACCTGATCAATTTTTTGTCCGGCTGGCTGATCAATCATATCTTAGGTTCCGATAAAAAGATTGGTGAGTATATGCGTGAACATGGAATCAAGGAAGAATAGGCTCAAAGAAAAACAAGAACACAAAAAATAATATCTGATTACTAAAAATTTTAAAAGGACAGAAACTGGAATCTTCGGATTTCCAACTTCTGTCCTTTTCCTATGCATCTATTTGTTGCTGTTCACATCTCCAAGTGTGACCAGCAGCGATTATTCTTCCCAGCTTACACATGCAGAACATATCCGGTTTACGAGAAATATACCAGCTCATCTTCCGGTTTTTCTGCCGGTTCGATGGATACCGGATAAAGTACCGGTCCTTTTCCCTTATACTCTCTCGCAAATTCCACATGCACTTCCGCAGTGATATTGATCCAGGATTTGTGCGGGATCTTGTCCTCATCCGCATATTTACACTTAAATCCGATAAATGTCACATCCTCGATGCAGCATGTCATCGCAAAACGTCCCGGCACAAACACTCCTTTTTTAAGTTTTTCCGGATTGTATACCAATGCCAGGAAAGATACTTTTTTGCCCTCATATTTTTTCGGATTATCCATACAGTCCATGTACCAGATTGCATAGTCTGCATCGGTGATCTCGATCACATCCGCAGAAAGATCAAACGGAAGTTCCTCCGGACGTTCATCCAAGCTGCCGTCCTCACGCTCGAAGACGAGCTGTGCCTTGCGGTTCTGTGCCTTGACATTACGGCGGCATTTGCCTTTGTCCGTGCTGTCATCACAGCGGTTAAAGATCACGACATCTGCCTGAAATAACTGCTCCATTACCATGGTACGCATATTTGCAAGATACATGTCAAACGTTGTCGCATCCACAGTCGCTAACTGCTGTACGATCACCCAGTGTTTCGGGAGTTCCATATCCATCAGTGTTCCCATTCCCCAGGTACCATTGTATTCGATAAACACCTGCTCCGGCAGATATTCCGCCTGCACTTTGTTTAAAAACTCTTCGGTAAAATCCTCTTCATTTTCTACCATGACAAGTCTGGCGTTGATTTTTTTTAACTCCTCCTCGTCATATTCGACATCTCCGTCCTCACAGCAGATCACAACACTTCTTCCACCCTCAGTGAAACCATCATCAAATAACGTCTCCTTCACCAGAGTCGTCTTGCCGCTGTCCATAAAACCGGTAAATAAATATACTGGTATTTCGTTCATATAAATCTCCATTCCTGAGTAACTTTTTCCCGCTTTTACGCGATTCCAAACAGTTCCTCTAATCTGTGTTCGTCAATATGTGTACCAATCACACAGAGTCTTCCGGTATAATCTGGCTCTCCTTCACGGATCTCGTACTCACCCGGAACCATGTCAAAGTAGATCCAGGAACCATTCACATCGGCTACCATACCTTTTGCACGAAGGATCTCGCCGTAGTCGTCTGTCTCGCAGAGTGTCTTTAACACTTCCTCAATCTGCTCTTTTGTAAACTTATGAGGTGTCTCCTTGCCCCAGCTTGTAAATACCTCATCTGCATGATGATGGTGATGATGATCATGGCAGCCGCAGGTGCAGTTCTCGTCATGCTCCTCATGATCGTGGTCGTGATCATGGTCATGGTGATGTTCATGTTCTTCGTGATCATGGTCATGATCATGGCAGCCACAGGTGCAGTTCTCGTCATGATCCTCATGATCATGGTCGTGATCGTGATGATGCTCATGCTCATGTTCTAAAGCTTCCTCTTTTGCATGCTGCTCTGCGAGAAGTTTTACTTCCAGAGAGTCCTGTCCCTCCACTACTTTTAAGATCTGTTCGCCTTTGATCTCATCCCATGGAGTTGTGATAACAGCAGCTTTCGGATTTAATGCCTGGATCTGTTTTACACACAGCTCTAACTGCTCCGGTGTTGCCTTCTGGCTTCTGCTTAATACAACCGTTGTCGCATATTCGATCTGGTTGTTGAAAAATTCACCAAATGCTTTCATCTGTTTGCTTGCCTTTAATGCATTTACAACCGTGATCAGTCCGTTTAATTTGACATCCTCGTCTTTTTCCACGTCGATGACAGATTTCATAACATCGGATAATTTACCAACACCGGACGGCTCGATCAAAATACGGTCCGGATGGAACTTCTCGATGACTTCATGTAAGTTTTTACCAAAATCGCCTACTAAGGAACAGCAGATGCATCCGGAATTCATCTCTGTGATCTCAATTCCTGCATCCTTTAAAAATCCTCCGTCAATGCCGACTTCACCAAATTCGTTCTCAATCAGAACGATCTTCTCGCCCTTAAAAACTTCCTCGATCATTTTTTTAATAAATGTTGTTTTTCCAGCTCCAAGGAAACCAGATATAATATCAATTTTTGTCATTGTCTTATCTCTCCCTTCACAAACACTACTATTTTACTCTAGTTTTTCCTCTTTTGCAAATTTTTGCATGGATTTCATGAAACTTTTATATTTTACGCTATACACTTCTCTTCTACACAGCACTCTTATTTATGAAACTGCATCTGATACAGTTTTTCATACACACCGCCTTTTTCTAACAGTTCCTCATGCGTTCCTTCCTCCGCAATGCCCTCCTCCGTCAAAACCAGGATTCGCTGTGCATTTTTGATTGTGGAAAGCCGGTGTGCGATCACAAATGTTGTACGATTCTTTGCCAGTTTTTCCAGAGAATCCTGCACGACTTTCTCACTTTCATTGTCAAGTGCACTCGTCGCCTCATCAAAGATCAGGATCGGTGGATTCTTTAAAAATACCCTTGCAATGGACAAACGCTGTTTCTGCCCGCCGGAAAGCTTGATTCCCCGCTGTCCGATATCTGTTTCATACCCATTTGGCAGCGACATGATAAAATCGTGTGCATTGGCATTTTTCGCCGCTTCAATCACTTCCTCACGTGTTGCATCCGGTTTTCCATAACGGATATTATCAAAAACGGTTCCGACAAACAGATACACATCCTGCTGTACGATACCGATATGGTCGCGCAGGCTCTTTAACCTGATATCCCGGACATCGCAGCCATCAATCTTAACTGCTCCTGCCGTCACATCATAAAACCTCGGAATCAGTGAACACAGTGTACTCTTTCCGGCTCCTGACGACCCCACAAGTGCCATATAAGCCCCCGCCGGAACGTTCAGGTTAATATGATTTAACACACATTCCGTATTTTCCTCATACTGGAAAGATACATCCTCAAAGCTGATATCGCCTTTGACATTGACCAGCTCTTTTGCATCCTCTTTATCTGCAATATCCGGTTCGATCGCCATGATCTCCTGAAAACGTTCAAACCCGGTATATCCGTTCTGAAACTGTTCCGTAAAATCAATCAGTGTCCGCACCGGCTCTGTAAACACGCTGATATAAAGCAAAAATGTGACCAGATCACTGATATCCACACTTCCCTTTGCGATCAGAATGACACCCGCAAGTATGACATTTACCTGGATCAGGGTCGTAAAAGTACCAAGTCCTGCCGAGAAACTTCCCATATAATAATAACTGTTCTTTTTTGCGCGCAGAAAGCCTTCGTTTCCCTGACGGAATTTTTCTTTTTCTATCTCCTCATTCGCAAATGACTTTACCACACGGATCCCGGACAAATTATCCTCGATCTGTGCATTGATATCGGCGATCCGCTCGCGGTTGCTGCGAAACGCACGGCGCATTTTTCCGTTCATGTAATAGGCAAACAGAAACATGAACGGCAGCACTGCAAATGCGGCAAGTGCAAGTGCCGGTTTAATACTCATTAAGATCACGAACGCACCAATAATTTTGATCAGGGAAAGGATAATGTTTTCCGGTCCATGGTGCATCAGTTCTGTGATATCAAATAAATCCGTCGTAATACGGGACATCAGCTGCCCAACCTTCTGATCATCATAAAAGGAAAATGACAGTTTCTGAAAATGTGCAAAAATCTCCGCACGCATGTCATACTCGATCTTAGCGCCCATCACATGCCCCTGATTTGCAATAAAAAAACGGCTGTAACAGTCTACCGCCACCAGTGCGAATAACATAAGCGCAATCCAACGGATCTGTCCTAAAATCGCCTGCGGTTCCATATAGATTAATGTAGATGTCACATAACGGATCACAAGCGGGATCACAAGCGCGACCGCCGCAGATACCGTTGCAAAAAACATATCTGCCCAGAACACTCCCAGATACGGCTTATAATATGAAATCATCTTTTTCAGGTTTTTACTCATAGTATTCCTCCATTTCCAACTCTTTTATTTTATCTATCCTGTCCCAAAAGTCAAGAATATGTGCTATACTAAAAGAAGCACACAGTGACATTGAGACTGCCAAAGTGCGATCCAATGTCAAATACGATAAAAAGGAGTACATGTATGGATACAATCAAAAGCAAATACCATGAAACACTTGCTGCAACAGTGATCAAAAACCTTGAAAAACGCCAGATGGAAGGCTACTACTGCCCGACCGTAGAAGACGCAGAAAAACTTGCATTTTCATTCTTAAAAGACGGGCAGACCGTATCTTTCGGCGGCTCCATGACCTTAGAGGAGACCGGCATGCTGACAGCGCTCCGCCATGATCCTTCCATCCATCTGATCGACCGCTCAACCGCAAAAACACCGGATGAAACAAAAAAAATGTATCACGACGCTCTTTCCAGCGACGTATATTTTATGAGTACCAATGCAATCACAACCGGTGGCGAGCTTGTCAACATCGATGGAACCGGAAACCGTGTTGCCGCACTGATCTATGGTCCGGAAACTGTTGTTATTTTAGCTGGAATGAATAAAATTGCCGCAAATGTAGACGAGGCCCTGAGCCGTGTACATAATGTTGCCACAGCACAAAACTGTATCCGTCTTGACAAAAAAACACCTTGTGCCATAACCGGTGCCTGCGCAGACTGTCTTTCTCCGGACTGTATCTGTAATCAGGTTGTCATCACCAGAAGAAGTGGAATCAAAGGACGTATCAAAGTACTTTTGATTGGAGAATCTTTCGGTTATTAATTAAAAAAGAACCGTGAAAATATGAATTTTTCAGTTTGTTAACTGTTTTTCATATTTTACGGTTCCTTTTTTCGTATCTTTTCAAAATAATTTCCCATGGCTGCTATTTCTTTTTTGCAACCATTTTACAACCATACTCTTCGGTCTCCGGATTGCTGTTCTGCTTACGAACCACTTTATACTCATAACGCATTCCTGAATCAGTTACATCCATATAAAGCTGTAGCTGCATTCCAACGTCCAGACAGCCGGAAATTCCTTTAAACAGTACACCATTTGCGCTCATATTTTTGATGGTAACCGGTATCGGCTTATGGAGCGTTATCATGTTATTTTTTATCCTGACACCTTCGATCTTGCCAGATGCTTCAATCTCATAACGCTCAAATTTTCTGCCTTTTTTCTGTTCTTCATCGTATAGCGCAATCGACATTTCGTTTGCGATCACCGCCCCCTGTACGGTACCTAAATAAGAATATATTTTGTTCTCCAGAAAAACAAGCAGTCCCACTGGTTCTTTCGGGCGATATGCCATCGCACTCGCCCGCACTTTGATGATATTTGTCAGCAGATTATGACCAAGAATTACCGTGTCTGCAAGTACACTGTTTTTTTTCTGTTCACGGATAATTACCCGGCAGTTTTTTAAATTAATCATAAAATATCATCTCCATTCTACTCATTTCGTATATTCTGTCTCTATCTTAAATTCGTATTTCATACATCTTTTCTCATATTATAAACATATTTATGCATTTCTGCAATACTATGCCCTTTGCTCCACGATATTTCTAAAGATTATCCACCTTACGAATAGACTTATTATCGCAATAAAATATATCTGGTAAATAACCTCACTCAGAGAAAAAAAAGACTACCACACATGCGGTAGTCTTTTTGCACTACAACTAATTATTAGTTGTATTTTCTTTTTCTAGCTGCTTCAGATTTTTTCTTACGTTTTACGCTTGGTTTCTCGTAGTGTTCTCTTTTACGAATCTCCTGCTGGATACCTGCTTTTGCGCAGTTTCTTTTGAAACGACGTAAAGCGCTATCTAAAGTCTCGTTTTCTTTTACAATTACACTAGACATTATCTCACACCTAACCTCCCTCCAGTTGCGTATTGTGCATATTCAACTGTTTGGGTAATATTTATTGCACTATATAGCATTATAACATATTTTCCCGGTTCGTCAACCTATTTTTGAAATAATTTCAGATTTTTATTTGAAATTATTTTACGGTAATCTGAACTTTAACAGTTTTCCCATTCGCTGTGACAAGAATGGTTGTCTTTCCTTTCCGAATGCCCCGGACAACACCTTTACTGTTTACTGTAGCGACTTTCTTGTTCTTAGACTGATATGTTATTTTTGTTTTTGGCATTGCAGTGGCTTTGATCGTCGCTTTTTTACCCTTTTTTATAGTAAGCGATGTCTTAGTCACATCCAATGTCTTTCCTGAAAATGAAACAACAGCAGGTGTATATTCCTTTTCTGATCTGTTAAGATAATACCAGCAACCACTGTTTTTTCCATTCTCATAATTTTGCTTTACAACTGATTTCTTATCTACAGTAAGTGTCACATCATCAACATAAATACTTCCCTTATATGCCTTATTAAAACCAGAGATGAACAGATGTCCATACACACTTCCCTTTGATGCAGAAATCCTGTCACAGTTATCCAATGATATTTTCACATTGACAACATAAAAATCACCATATTTTTTTACTTCTTTCGAATTCTTATCATAAGAATATCCTTCTTTCGAAGACTGTGCCATTCCGGCATATGTATCGCCATTTTTGCCTGTAAAAAAATTAACTGCAGGTTTTACCCATATTCTTCCAGTTTTCATATAAACGGCTGGCACATAAATTTTTGTCTGAAATACATAAGTCTTTCCAAAAGTAATTTTTTTATTGGAAATCAGGCTCTTTATATATATCCCGCTGTCATCTCCACTTGCTGCATTCCTGGCAAAATCAACATTTATCTCTAATGCTTTTGTTTTCGCAGCAGCTATTACTTCATTGCTTTCGCCTGCAAAAATACATGTAAACATCATTGCAAATGCCATAACCACAGCAATTATCTTTTTCTTTATTTTCATCTGCATTTTCTCTCCTCTGTATTAAACATTTAACGCAGTTTAAAACGCTCTACAAGGCCCTCTAAGGAATCTGCTTCTGCAGAAAGTTCTTCACTGGTAGCAGATGTTTCTTCCGATGCTGCAGAGTTGCTCTGGATTGCGTCGCTGATTTGTTTCGTGCTGTCTTCGATCTCTTTTACAAAGGCTGCCTCACGATCAGATGCCGTACGGATCGTTGCTACCTCACCCACAATAGCATCCAGTTCGTTCAGAACATCCGTCAGGGATTCTGCCGTCTGCTGTGTCACCTGATTACCGTGTTCTACTTCATTCTGGTTCTCTGTCAAAAGCTGTTTTGACGTATCTGCAGAATTTGCACTGCTCTCAGCAAGCATACGGATCTGCTCTGCAACAACTGCAAATCCTTTTCCTGCCTCACCGGCTCTTGCTGCCTCAATAGATGCATTTAAGGACAACAGATTTGTCTGTGATGCAATACTCTCAATTTCTTCGATAACCTGTCCGATTTCCTTGGATGTCACGGAAATACGCTCCATTGCCTCTGTCAGTTCTGTCATCTTCTGCTGGCTTACCGCTGCTGTTGTTCCAACGTCTTTCGCTTTATCATGTACAATATCAATCGACTTACTTGTTCCAAGAATCTGTTCTGTGATTTCTGAAACGCTCTGTGCTAAAGAATCAACGGCCACTGCCTGATCCGTTGCATTTTTGGCAAGATCCTGTGCGCTGACTGCAAGCTGGTCGGATCCCTGTGCCACCTGATTCGAAGATTCACGGATTGATTTTAAAGCATCACTAACATGTTCTGTTGTTGCAATCAGTTTTGCATGCACCGTATCAAATTCTCCCACATAAGCATCCCTGCATCCGGATTTTACCGTATAATCACCTTTTGCAAATGCATCCAGAATATGATTAAGATCTCCTATAATCCGTTGCAGCGTATTTGCTGTTTTGCGAAAATCTTCTGCAAGTTCTCCGATCTCATCCTCCGACTGATAAGCAATTTCAATATCAAGTTCTCCACCAGAGATTTTTTCTGCCACACTGCTTAGTTCCCTGACCGGTTCTACAATATAGTGTATCAGCATCTTAGCCCGTTTCAATGTTGCCAGAATACTGCAGACCGTTATAATCGCAAGCACAACAATACCTCCGGCAAGCACAAAATACTCTGTTGCAGACGGAACAATTTTTACTGCAAACATTAAAAATACTGCAAACGCCACGCTGACCACATATAAAACTATGATCATTTCAAAGCTTCCGTTTACCTTTTCTTTAATACTCTTATTTTTAAATTCCATTTCTTTATCCATCTTTTGCCTCCATAGCTAAAAAGCTGTCATCTTCCGTGATTCTTCAGTTGCGGGACAATCATGCTAAACAGCTTTCAGGAAAGCTGTGCCTCAAGTGCTGTTTTTGCCTCTGCGATCGCCTCCAAAATACCAGCCGGATTTTTGCCTCCCGCCTGTGCCATATTTGGACGTCCGCCGCCGCCACCGCCGACTTTGCCGGCAATGCTCCTGATCAGGTTTCCTGCATGCGCTCCCTGTTTCATTGCTGCATCAGTTGCCATAACGATCAGATTTACTTTTCCTTCACAGGAAGAAGCAAGTACGATCACACCTTCACCAAGCTGTTCTTTTAACTGGTCTCCAAGATCACGCAGACCGTTCATATCTACACCGTCTACGGCAGAAGCAAGTAATTTCACACCTTTTACTTCCACAATCTGATCCATGACATCTCCAAGCGCCTCTTTTGCTGCTTTGCTCTTTAAGGACTCGTTTTCGCTGGTCAGTGCTTTGATCTCTGCCTGCATATGCTCGATTTTCTCTGTTAATGTCGCCGGTGTTGCCTTTGCCGCTTTCGCTGCCTCTAAAAGTTCTTTCTCTAAATTGCGATAGTAAGCAAATACGTTGTCTCCGGTCAGTGCCTCGATTCTGCGGACGCCTGCTGCAACACCATTTTCAGAGATGATCTTGAATGCTGCTATTTCGGATGTATTCTTTACATGAGTACCACCACAGAATTCTTTGGAAAAATCTCCCATGGATACCACACGGACAGTCTCACCGTATTTTTCGCCAAATAACGCCATGGCTCCTGTCTTTTTCGCCTCATCTACAGTCATCACATCTGTGCGTACCGGAATTGCCTCTGCGATCTTATCATTGACGATCTTTTCTACTTTTTCAAGTTCCTCCGGTGTCATGGCTGCAAAATGACTGAAATCGAAACGGGTACGCTCGCCATCCTGATAGGAACCTGCCTGCTCTACGTGGGTTCCTAATACTTCACGCAATGCTTTCTGCAGTAAATGTGTTGCGGAATGGTTCTTACAGATCTTTGCACGGAGTGCTGCATCTACCGAAAGATCTGCCTCATCTCCTGTTTTCATCATACCGGAGATCATCTTTCCGACATGTCCTACTTTTCCGCCAAGTAATTTGATCGTATCCTCTACCTGGAATTCTCCGGTTGCAGTGCGGATGATACCCTTATCTCCCTGCTGTCCACCCATGGTAGCATAGAATGGAGTCTGTTCTACGATCACGGTTCCAACCTCTCCATCAGATAATGCCTCAACGATCTCCGTCTCTGTGGTAAGTACGGTAATTTTTGACTTGCAGTTTAAGGAATCATAGCCTACAAACTCTGTGGTAACAGAAGGATCGACAGACTCATATACTGTCTCATCAGCGCCCATGTAGTTTGTCACTTTGCGGGCTTTTCTCGCTGTGGTACGCTGTACTTCCATCGCCTTTTTGAATCCCTCTTCATCGACAGAAAATCCTTTTTCTTCGAGGATCTCCTGTGTCAGATCCATCGGGAATCCATAAGTATCATAAAGTTTAAATGCATTCTCACCGGAAAGAACCTTTACGCCGTCTGCTTCCATCTGTTTTTCCATATCAGAAAGGATGGAAAGTCCCTGATCGATCGTTTTTCCAAATTTTTCTTCTTCCTGGGATAATACTTTAAAGATAAAATCTTTTTTCTCTTCAAGTTCCGGATAACCATCCTTGCTCTCATTGATTACGGTAGCAGCCAGTTTCGCCATGAAGATACCGTCAATACCGAGCATTCTTCCGTGTCTTGCCGCGCGGCGGATGATACGGCGGAGTACATAGCCGCGTCCCTCATTTGAAGGCATGATACCATCTGAGATCATAAACGTTGCAGAACGGATATGATCGGTAATCAGACGGATGGACACATCATCTAATGCATCTACCTGATATTTTTTGCCGGACATCTCACATACCTTGTCGCGGATCGCTTTCATGGTATCAATATCAAATACGGAATCTACATCCTGCATCACAACAGCCAGACGCTCTAATCCCATACCGGTATCAATGTTTTTCTGCGCAAGCTCTGTGTAACCGCCCTTACCGTCGCCCTCGAACTGGGTAAATACGTTGTTCCATACCTCCATAAAACGGTCACAGTCACAGCCTACTTTACAGTCCGGTTTGCCGCAGCCATATTTCTCTCCACGGTCATAATAGATCTCTGAACAAGGACCGCAAGGACCAGCGCCATGCTCCCAGAAGTTATCACATTCTCCGGTCTCCGGATCACGGTAAAATCTTGTGATCCTCTCTGCCGGAACACCTACTTCTTTGTTCCAGATCTCGAATGCCTCATCATCCTCTCCGTAAATAGACGGATACAGCCTGTCCTCTTCAAGACCGAGAACCTGTGTTAAAAATTCCCATGACCAGTGGATTGCTTCATGTTTAAAGTAATCACCAAATGAGAAATTACCAAGCATCTCAAAAAATGTCAGATGACGCGCTGTCTTACCAACATTCTCAATATCGCCGGTACGGATACACTTCTGACATGTGGTCACTCTTCTCCTCGGCGGTATTTCCTGACCTGTGAAATATGGCTTAAGCGGTGCCATACCTGCATTGATCAATAGTAAACTGTTATCATTGTGTGGTACCAATGAAAAACTCTTCATCGCAAGATGTCCCTTGCTCTCAAAAAACTCAAGATACATTCTGCGCAATTCATTTTCTCCGTAAAACTTCTTCACGACAAGTTCCTCCAACGTTGTATAAATTATTTCATGCCCTGTCTTTTTGCAGGGTCACGACGGCATTATTCTTTTCCGGCATTTCCGGAAGCTGCAGTGTCTTTTTTCGCTTTGCTTTTCTCTGCCCATTTTCTGCCGGCAAATACTCCAGCAACTGCAACAGCTGCAAGAATTACCATTATTAACACATAATGTACAAACCATCCAAATACTGCCATAAATACCCCTGCCTTTCTATCTTCTATAACTTATTCAGTATAACGCACTTTTTTCCTATGAGTCAAGCGTTAACACTACTTTTCCTCAATCAGGAAAACCTGATTTTCATGTGTGATTTCCACCACACGCTCCGCCATCCCCGGATTCCATATTTTCTTTTTATAAACCGGGATGTGGGAATAATCCTGCCACATATGCATCGGGAACACATATTCTGCGGATGTGGTCTCCAAAAAATAATCCATTCCGAGTTCCTGATCTGCGCCCTGTCGCGGATCCATCGGAACAAATGCAAGATTGATTGGTTTTCCCGCCAGTTTTTTGATCTGTGTCCGGTATTCCCTGCGCATCCTGCCGTTGATCAGATCTCCCGCCCCTTCCCATGTCCAGTCATTCAAATCTCCTGCATGGAAAAAAGTTGCCCCTCGTGTTTCCACATAAAATGCAACACCTGCATCCGTTGACCGCAGTGTCTCGATCTTCACATCATCCACCTGATATTTTTCGCCTGCCGAAACATAAGTGATCTTCTCTCTGATATCATCCGGGAATCCATGTTTCTGTAAAAAATGCGGGCTCATTTTACAGTCTTTTGAAAGTATATAGTGGATATTTTTATATTTTTCTGCCCAGTGCAGCACATCCATATCAAAATGATCCTGATGTTTATGACTTGCAAACACATAGACTGGTGTGTCCGGCTCGTATTCCGGAATCACACCGCAAAATGTGTATCCTTTGATGCGGTCTCCTGCAAACCAGTCAAAGATCAGCACCTTCTCATCCACTTCCACCAGAAAACAGCTGTGATGTATAAATATTACCTGCATAATTCTCCTTCTGTTATTTCATACGGCGGATGATCTCATTTGCACGGCGGTAAATATCTGCCGGATCAAATCCGATGTCAAATTTCTGGTCTTCATATAAAACTTTTCCATTTACCATAGTCAGTTTTACATTCTGCTTGCTTCCGCTGTATACAAGATTTTTCACGATATTATTTTCCGGCTGCATGTTCGGCTGGTTCAGATCGATCATGACAAGGTCTGCTTTTTTGCCAACCGCAAGACTGTCACAGTCAAATAACTGCATGGCATGTGCACCGCCTGTGGTTGCCATATATAAGATCTCATCGGCGCTGACGCACTCCGCATCCATTTCACGCACCTTTGCAAGTGCAGAAGTCAAAAACATCTCACGGAACATATCCAAGCAGTTGTTGCTTGCCGGGCCATCGGTTCCGATCGCCATGGAGATTCCCTCATCCACAAAACGTTTGGTCGGACAGATACCGGAAGCAAGTTTTAAGTTGGAAGCCGGGTTTGTCACTGCTGTCAGTTTTTTCTTCTTGTAAATTTCAAAATCAGCATCCTCAAACCATACACAGTGGTAACCGCCGCCGCCGTACTCGTACATACCAAGTGCATCCGTAAGCTGTGTCGGTGTCATGCCCCAGCGCTCTTTGCACTCTGCCACTTCCAGTTTTGTTTCGGAATTGTGCAGCCATACCGGGGATTTTAATTTCTGTGCCAGTTTTGCCACGCCCTCCATCAGTTCTTTTGATGTCGTGTATTCTGCATGAAATCCCACGATAAAGCTTGTCAGGTCGCTCATCTCATTGACAATGTGATAATTTTCCTCCATCAACTCTACCGTGCCGCCAAAGTTGTTTAATCCGCTGGTCTGAACGGTACGGAATCCGGTATCTACCGATGCCTTTGCATCGACCGGCGGGAAGAAGTACATATCAAAGTTGGACGTAATACCGCTGGTTAAATATTCCATAATTCCAAGGATGTTAAGCCAGTATACATCATCTTCGGTAAGCTGTCCTTCTTTTGGGAATACCTGTTTGTTCAGCCAGTCCTGCAGTGGAAGGTCGTCCGCATAGGAACGCAAAAATGTCATTGCCGTGTGGGTGTGCGCATCTTTAAATCCCGGCATTAAAAGGTTGCCTTTTGCGTCAATCTCGCGCTCCCATACCAAAACTTCACCGTTTTTGCAGACAGCATCCACGCCTGTCTTACCGTCCCCGATGTAGCAGATTTCTTTTCCTTTTACCCAGAGTTCGCCTTCGGTGATCTGGAATTTGTGGTTTTCTGCCGGAACTAATATTTTTGCGTTGTAGAAACGTATGTTCATTGTTTTTCCTCTTTTCTTTTTGTGTTTTTCGTTCAGTGGATCAAAAAGTGTGACCGCCGTTTTTGATCTACTGAGTTGTAGTAACTTTAATTCTGCTGTGCTCCGATCGCTTTGATCGTTTCAGTTACGAGCGCCTTAAATTTCGGGGCAACGGCGTCAGCCGTCTCCTGAACTTCTGCGTGTGAGAGCGGAATTGATGAGATGCCGCTCGCAAGGTTGGAGATACAGGAGATTCCAAGCACTTTCATTCCCATGTGTTTTGCAGCGATCGCCTCACAGGCAGTACTCATGCCGACGGCGTCAGCACCTAAAGTGCGGCACATGGCGACTTCATGCGGTGTCTCAAACTGCGGTCCGGAGAGTTGGATGTAAGTGCCCTCTTTGATGCGGATCTCAAGTGCTGATGCTGCACGTTTTACAATATCCTGCAGATCTAAGTCATAGATCTGGCTCATATCCGGGAAACGCACACCAAGTTCCTCAATGTTGGCTCCACGGAGCGGTGATGGCACAAAACTTGCAATCTGGTCTTTGATCAGCATGAAATCCCCGGCATGCATGCCAAGCTGGATGCCACCTGCTGCATTGGTGAGAAACAGAACTTCTGCGCCCATCATTTTCATCAGCCTCGTCGGCAAAACAACATCGCTCATCTCATATCCCTCATAATAATGCACACGCCCCTGCATGCACACGACCGGGACATCATCCACATATCCGAAGATAAATCTGCCCTTATGTCCCGGAACCGTCGACACTGGAAATCCTTCAATGTCATGGTAATCTAACGTATCCACCACGCGGATATCATCCGCATAGTCGCCAAGACCAGAGCCTAAAATCAATGCCACCTTAGGAGTAAAATCAATCTTTGCTTTATAGCTGT
>UMDQ01038486.1_pt1 | contig 22324 bp, 21 predicted proteins | sample 1964531 | NCBI WGS metagenome assembly UMDQ01 (sample SAMEA4835998, study PRJEB28245) | human gut metagenome | biome: gut microbiome; material: fecal sample | place: Denmark | collected 2008
TTGGTTAACTTTGACCAAGTCCTTGGAATTAGTAGTTTTCATGAGAAAAAGCGTCCAAACTTTTCCTTTAAATTACTAAATTTCAAGGACTTTTACAAATTTAATCACTTGAAAATTAAATGTTTAACAGTATAAATTTAATTTTTGTCATCTACTGAATAATTGAATAATAAAAAAATGGAGAATATGAAAAAATGGTTTTATCAAGTGATATTGCTGTCGTTCATTTGTGGTCTGATAGTAGCTTGTTCGAAGGATAACGACTCCGATACTCCATTATACAGGAATGACACTATCGAGTACGATGCAAGTCGTAAAATCCTTGTTGCTTATTTCAGTTGGGGCGGTAATACCCAGCACCTTGCCCAAACCATAGCTGATATTACCGGAGCCGATCTTTTCCGTATCGAGACTGTCAATCCCTATCCGACGGATTACAACGAATGTACTGTAGTTGCCCGAGAAGAACTGGATAATGGTATTCGTCCAGAATTAAGCGACACAGTGGAAAACCTTGATGACTATGATGTAGTTTTCGTAGGATGTCCTGTTTGGTGGCATACTGCCCCTATGGCTATATGGTCGTTTCTTGAAAATTCGGAACATGACTTTTCAGACAAGATTATCGTACCGTTCTGTACCTATGCTTCGACCTATCGGGAGGAAACACTTGCCAAAATCGTAGAACTCACTCCCAATTCCCTTCATCTGCAAGGATTCGGAACAACCGGAAGAAATACAAATGGAGTGGAAAATTGGCTGAGAACGATTCAGGTTATACGATAAACAGCCAAAATATCGTTAAAAACAGTAAAACTCATAATCGCATTGACATTGATTGTGAGTTTTTTGTGAATTTATTTGTAATTTTACAAGCGGAAATCAAGCGGTTACGGCATGGAATACCCCAAAGATATCATCGTCGCTGACAAGTTGGGCGTTGTGAGAACGGATTCCGAGAAGGAATATCTGGCTCATTTGCTCTGCTTGGGCGGAACGTGCCGTTACCGTTTTAACGAGCGGGACTTCGAGTTGCACGCCGGGGATTTGTCAATTATCCGCAAACGGAAAATGGTCGAGAAGGTCGAGCCTTCGGATGACTTCCGATGCAAGATAATTTATGCCACGCCCGGCTTTATCGAGTTGTGCACGCCGCAAAGCAATTACGGTATGAAAGGATCGCTGGCTCTGTTCCTCAATCCCGTGATGCACCTTACGCCGGAGCAGCAAATCGTCTGCCGCCGGGATTTTGATTTGTTGGAACTGCGCATCCGGAATAAGGAACACCGTTTTTATCAGGAAACGCTCATCAACGCCATGCAGGCAGCTATCCTCGATTTCTTCGACTTTCACGCCACCCTCTACGGTCAGAGCGATATTTCGACGCAGAACGCCTCCATCATGAACCGTTTTCTGAAAATGCTGGAAGAGGGAACCTATCGTGAACACCGGGAGGTTTCCTATTACGCCGATTGTTTGTGCGTCACGTCTAAATATCTGTCGGAGGTGTCGAAAAAGGTCAGCGGATATGCCGCCAACTATTGGATTAACCGTTACACGATTCTCGATATTTCGCGGCTGTTGCGGGACAAGTCGCTGACGTTCGTCCAGATTTCCGATATGTTCGGTTTCTCGTCACCCGCCTATTTCAGCCGTTACGTGCAACAGAACCTCGGGCTTAATCCGACGGATTACCGGAAATAATCATCTATCAATTCTTGTATAATCGGTAAAAATCGCAGTTTTTACCGATTTTTTTGTATCGCCGTTTCTCTGCCGTCCCGCTACCTTTGCAAGGTAACAATTAAAAATCAGAGCGATATGAAATCATTGGTTATTACGGTATTGCTTTTTCTGACTTTATCGGTCGGAGCAAAGGCGCAGGAGAACGCAAAAACATTTACCCCCGAGGAGCAAGCCGTCATCGATTTGTCGAACAACAAATGGGACTGGATGGCGGAAAAGAACGCCGATAAGCTGGCGGAGCTGTTTCACGAAAGTGCACAGTTCGTCCACATGGGCGGTTATTGGGGCAAGGAGCAGGAACTGAACACGATTCGTTCTGGGGCCATCTGGTACAAGAAAGCCGAGATACATGACGTGCAGGTCAAGTTTGCCGCAGGTACGGCAACGGTTTACAGCCGTATTCATCTGAACTCCGAGGTCGGGGGTAACTCCGTCCGTTTCCCTTTTATAGTGACGGAAGTCTATGTGATGGAAAACGGCAAATGGCAACTCTCCACGCTTGCCTTTACAAGAACTTTGGGAGAATAATAAATGAGAATGTGACAAATAACAATTCGTACAATATGAAAAATATACAATTCATTACATTCGCCATTTGTCTCTCAACATTAGCTTGCCATGCTTGTTCCAATGAAGAAATAAAGCCGGATATGGAACAATCTGAAACACCTTCGGAAAATCCTGATACACCACCCGAAGCGGCAACCATACAAATGACAGAGGCTGTACCGGAACAGTATTTCAGAACAGCCCGACAACAAGGAACTGTAGAAATGATAGAATATATTTCGAAAGATTATGCTGGTTCAATGGCTCCCACTACGAAACCTGCATATATCTATTTACCATACGGATACGATGCCAACCAACAATATGACATCATTTACCTGATTCATGGCTGGACGGGGACAGCCGAACAATACTTTGGTCTTGCTTCTTGGCCGCAAATGAAAAATCTGTTCGATAACATGATTCAAAACGGAGATTGCAAGCCATTTATAGCTGTTTCTCCTACATGGGATAAAGACAACCGAAGCAAAGGTTGGAGCGAATCGACGGAAGAGGTGGCTGCTTTTCATAACGAGTATCTTAACGAACTGATTCCCGCTGTTGAAAGCCGCTATTCCACCTATGCGGAAACTTTCGACAAAGCCGGTATATTGGCTTCACGTGACCATCGGGCTTTCGGTGGTTTTTCGCTCGGCTCTATCACCACATGGTATATTTTTGAGCATTGCTTCGATTTGCAAAAATGGTTTCTTCCCATGAGTGGGGATAACTGGCATATTCAAATGTTCGGTGGGCAATATGAGCCGGAAGCCACTGCGCAGTTTCTGGCAGAAGTTGTCAATGCTTCTGATTATAAAGATAATTTCTATGTTTGGTATGCTGTCGGTACTCGTGATTCCCGATTCTATCAAACACATAATCAGGCATTGGCGATGATGGAATTACCCGAAACTTTCAATGAAACGAATTTCTCTTATCATCAGAAAGAAGGTGGACAACATGATTTTAATTCTGTATGGGAATTTTGTTACAATGCCTTGCCGTTCTTTTTTCCAAAGAATGACGACACAAATAATATAGAATGATTTAACAACAGCAGATATGAAAATCAAGAACTTATTTATCACGACTATGATGGCTATATCATCCGTTGCAGTATATGCACAAAGTGCAGAAACCTTCCGTCAGCCCTATCCGCTGGGCGAGAAACTTTCCCCGAATCCCAATTTCACCGGAGAAGTATGGCTTGCACCTTTGAGTGAGAAGAAAGAACTGAATGTCCCGATGGCAAACGTCACCTTCGAGCCGGGATGCCGTAACAGCTGGCACTCGCACAAGGCAGGACAACTCCTGATTGCCACCGCAGGTATCGGCTACTATCAGGAGAAAGGACAACCTGCCCGCCGTCTGTTTCCGGGCGACATCGTGGAGATAGCTCCCGATGTGGAGCATTGGCACGGGGCAGCACCGGACAGTTGGTTTGCCCACATCGCCATCACAACCAATCCGCAGGACAATGCCGCCGTGTGGCTCTCTCCGGTAAACGATGAACAATATCGTGAAGCCACAAGTGAAGCCGAAAGCTGCTATGCCAAAGCAAACAAGGTGCTTACCGCAAGGGAACAGGCTGTCGTTGCCGTGGCATCCTATACGGGAAAAGGAGATTTGGAGCACCTGAAACCAGCCCTTGTACAAGCATTGGAGGCAGGCATGACCATCAATGAGATTAACGAAGTGCTGATTCACGCCTACGCCTATTGCGGATTCCCACGCAGTCTGCGTGCCATCCAAACCTTCATGCAGGTAGTGGACGAGCGTAAGGCTGGCGGTATAAACGATACGGTCGGTCGGGAGACATCTGCCGTTACGGACAACAGAAGCCGCTATGAACATGGCCGTGACGTGCTTGCCGAAATATCGGGCGCACCAGCCGATGCGCCGAAAGCAGGATATGCCGTATTTGCCCCCGACATCGAGCGATTCCTCAAAGAGCACCTGTTCGCCGACCTCTTCGAGCGCGACTTGCTGACCTATCGGGAGCGTGAACTTGCCACGGTGTCCATCCTTGCCGGAGTGGGTGGCGTAGAGCCGATGTTCGGAAGCCATGCCGCAATATGCCTGCATCTGGGTGTTACTCCCGAACAACTATCGGCATTGCTGAACATCGTGGAGATGAACCTCGGCAAGAGTTGTTCGGAGCCGCTTCGCAAAGTGTTAAACCAAATGACGGAAAAGAAATGAAGAAGATAATCTTATCGGCATTGTTGCTGTCGGTTACAGCAATAGCCGGAGCGCAAGAACTTGTTGCGATACGCAAACAAGGGCACTTCTCGGTAGGAGGCACAACCATTCAGCGACTGGGAACATACGATAACCGTAAATTCGTTGGCTGGGCGGAACAGGAAGAAACCGGACAAAGCTATCGTGCCGACCATGCTTTCGTGGATTATCAGATTCCTGCTGACAGCAAGCTGCTTCCGCTGGTCTATGTGCATGGTTATGGAGGCTCAGGCGTTTGTTGGCAAATGACACCCGATGGCAGGGACGGCTTCTCCACATTGATGCTGCGCCGTGGCTGGAGCAGCTATGTAATGGACTTGCCCGGCCGGGGACGTGCAGGAAGGACAACGGCAACCGCAACGATCAAGCCCGTAGCCGATGAAATGTTCTGGTTCGATATATGGCGGCTCGGCATTTGGCCGAACTATAACGAAGGAGTACAATTCCCGAAAGATTCCGTATCACTTTCGCAGTTCTTCCGTGCAATGACACCCGACATCAGTGACCACAAACAGGATGTGCCCGCCCTCGGTGCATTGGCAAAGCGTATCGGCAACCATATTCTTGTAACCCATTCGGCAGGTGGTTTTCCCGGATGGATGTCTGCCATGCAGAATACGGAGGTCAAAGCGGTAGTGTCCTATGAGCCGGGCGGCTTCGTATTCCCCGAAGACGAAGTACCGGAACGTATTGACGGACTGACCGGAGGAGTAGCAGGAACTCCTGTTTCAATGGAACAGTTCAAACGGCTTACGGAAATCCCCATCGTCCTCTATTTCGGCGACTATATTCCCGAAACGCCCTCTGAGAACCTCGGTGATGAGAACTGGCGTGTGCGCCTTCAAATGGCACGCAAGTTTGTGGAAGCCGTCAATAGGCACGGAGGAAATGCGACTTTGGTAGAGCTGCCCAAAATCGGCATCTACGGCAATACGCATTTTCTGATGCAGGATTTGAATAATGACAAATTGGCGGAATTGCTTGATGAATGGCTGATTAAAAATGATTTATCAAAATAGTTTTCAGGCATAATGTCATTGTTGTTACAGCATAAGATACTTGTCGGATATTTCCTTTTGATGGCGATCATCGGTAGTATGGCCGCCACTTTGCTGCATGAGCGGAACCGGGTGATCGGGATAGAATCCGAAATGAAACACATCCACCGGGTGCAGCACGATGTGAATACCGCCCACAGGTATATCACGCTCCTTGCCATGCGTGGCGAAACTGCCATTGCTTGGGAGAAGGAAGATTTCGAGGACTACCGTTCGCTCCGTCTGCGAGTTGATACCATGCTGCAAACCATGCAGAGCGGCAGCGAGGAGTTTGTCAGCCGTGCGCAGATGATAGATACGCTCCGCCATTTGTTGGCAAACAAGGAAGAACACTTACACCAAATCATGCTGCTGTTCCGTGAGCAGGACAACCCGGATGGTCTGCTGCTTACCCGGTTGCCGGAAGAAGCCAAGACCAAAACCGTGACCCGCAAGAAAAATGGTGTCGCCGGATTTTTCGGCGCGAAAGAGACGGTGCATGTAACGCCTTCCGCCTCTGCCACACTCCAAGCATTGAACAAGGAACTACAATCCATGCAGGAAGAACGGCAGGAAGCCATTGATACCTACGCTGATAGTCTATGCCGTCACAACAAGGCACTTAACCGCAAGTTGCGCACCCTGATAAACACAATGAACAATCAGACGGATCGTGTCCTCGAAGCCAAATCCCGACATCTTCAAGACTCCTACAATCGCTCTACGCGTATCATCACGGGACTGATAGTCTTTGCCATCGTGCTTCTCGCCATTTCCTACCTGATTATCCAGAAGGACTTACGTGAAAAGGCAAGGGCGAAAAAACGGCTGGAAGATACAGTCAAGAAGCTACAGGACAACATAGAAGAAAACAGACGTCTGGTTGAAGCAAGGAAGCGTACCATCCAGACAATCGCGCATGAACTCCGCACACCGCTTGCCGCCATAGCAGGCAATGCGGAACTTATCGAAAACGACAAGAAAGCGGACCGGCTGCGTCATCTCGGTTCTATCCGTCAGTCGGCAGGGCGTATGTCCTCCCTGCTCGACAACCTGATGAACTATTTCCGGTTGGACAACGGCAAGGAAAAGACAGATCCGAAACCTTTCCAACTGAAAAGCATAGCCGACACGCTGCATACGGAGTTTACCCCGCAAGCGGAAGCGAAACGACTTGCTTTCCAAGTGCAGAACTGCGAGAATGAAGTAGTGACGGGAGACAAAGACCTGATACTCCGCATCGGCAGCAATCTTCTCTCCAATGCTGTCAAGTTCACGGAACATGGCATGATTTCATTGTCGGTCGTCTATCAGAACGATACATTTGCAATGACCGTGGAAGATACGGGCAGCGGAATAAGCGAAGAACAACAAGAGAGGATATACCGTCCCTTCGAGCGGCTGACCAATGCCGCCACACAGGACGGCTTCGGTTTGGGACTTACGATTGTCCGTGAGCTGGTGGAACTGATGAAAGGCGAGCTGTCGTTGGACAGCGTACCGGGCAAAGGCAGCCGTTTCTGTGTACGGTTGCCTCTCGGACGGGCGGAGGACACCGCCTCCGACAAAGGCAATGTGCCTGCCGTACAACCGTTGCGCAACATATCCGCATTGATACTCGACAACGACGAGGTGTTGCTCTCCATGACACGGGATATGCTTACCCGCCAAAAGATAGAGTGCGACACCTGCCGCAATGTCCGTGAACTGTTGGAGCGGATACGCGGCAAGAATTACGACCTGCTGATAACCGACCTGAAGATGCCGGACATAAACGGTTATGAGGTGATGGAACTGTTGCGTACTTCGGATATAGGAAACTCACGGAACATCCCGATTATCGTCTCCACCGCTATAGACAGGAGTGCGGAGGCTGAACTGCTCGCCGCCGGATTCTGCGGCTGCCTGTTCAAGCCTTTCTCGTCCGATGAGGCGGCACTCGCCATCACCTCCTGCATAAACTTCACGGAACAACGGCAGGAGATAGACCTATCCACACTGCTGGCATACGGCAACAAGGAGGAAATATTGGAACGGCTGATAACCGAAACGGAGAAAGAAATGAAGCAAATGCGCGAAGCCTTTGAGAAAAGGGATATGGCAGAGTTGGACATCCTTATACACCACCTGCGCAGCTCGTGGATGCTGCTAAACGCAGCCCGACCGCTCAGGGAACTCTATGACTTGATACACCTGCCCCAATACGATGAAACATCGCTGGATGAAAAAGTGCAGGCAGTTCTGGATAACGGGGCGCATATCATCCGGTTGGCTCAAAAGACGAAGGAGGGCTTATGGGAAAGGTAATCATCATCGACGACAACCCTGTCTATTGCGACTATGCAGGCAACCTCTTTGCCAAATCGGGTGTGCCTGTTGAAAAACTGTATAGTCTTCAAGCCGCCAAGAAAGCCTTGCTCAAAATAGAGCCGGACGACATCATTCTCTCCGACCTGCGTTTCCCTAACGGGGACGGGATAGAGCTATTGAAGCATATGCGTGAAGCCGGACACCGCAACCCTTTCTTCATCATGACGGACTACGATGAAGTGCCTACCGCCGTCAGATCGATGAAGTCAGGAGCAGAGGACTATATCAGCAAACGGGTATTGGAAACGGAACTGCTGCCGAGGCTGCTTGCGCTTTGGAAACGGCAGGCTCAATCCGCATCGAAGAAAGAGAAGATATACGACAGGGAAAGCGAAGCGTTCCGCAAGATACGACACCGCATCAAATTGGTCGCCCCTACCGACATCAGCGTGTTGATATTGGGTGAGAACGGCACGGGCAAAGACCATATTGCACGAAAGATACACGAGCAAAGCGACCGGGCGGACAAGTCTTTCGTGGCGGTGGATTGCAGCGTACTGACTCCCTCGTTGGCTGCATCCACCCTCTTCGGACACGAGAAAGGCGCGTTCACGGGTGCGACCGGGAGCAGGGACGGTTACTTTGCCGAAGCCGACGGCGGCACGCTCTTTCTTGACGAGGCAGGCAACCTGCCGTTGGAAGTACAGCAGATGTTACTCCGGGCCATACAGAACAAGACCTACCGTTCCGTGGGCGGAAGCAAGGACAAGACTGCCGATGTGCGGATCATCTCCGCCACCAACGAAGATTTGGAGACGGCGATAGAGGAAAAGCGGTTCCGCAGGGACTTGTACTACCGCCTTCGCGAGTTCATAATCGAAATTCCCCCGCTCAGGGATTGTCCCGAAGACATACTGCCGTTGGCAGAGTTCTTCCTGCACGAGATGAATACGACATTGAAAAAGTCTGTAACCGGTTTCGATGAAGAAGCCAGGAAAATGCTATACAACCATAGTTGGACAGGCAATGTGCGTGAACTGAGGCAGACGATACAATCCGCCGTGCTGCTGACGGGAGAAGGATTGATTACTGCCGATGCCTTGGGATTGGATGCAGGGGAAACGGGATGTTCTTCCGAGTTTGCGTTGGTGGACGACAGAATGCAGAAAGAGCGTATCAGAAAAGCATTGAGGGAAGCCGGAGGCAACAAACGGCAAGCCGCCCGGCTGCTCGAAATATCCGTTCCTACACTCTATAAAAAGTTGGAACAGTATAATATAGAACAGAAAACAGATATAATGTGACAGATATTCCACGAAAAAGGAGTATCTTTGTATTCAGATTGCGAGGGTGGGAAGACCGCTTTCGCATAAACATAGAAGATAGCAGGCTGAGAAGCTAATCCTTTCAGCCTGTCTGTATATAGACATAAGACCGCAAGGCGTTTCAAGTGTAAATCTGGTAAATTGAAACTGAAAGAAGCTAATTGCGTGGTGCTTATGCTATGCCTTGGCATAGCGTGCATTCACGAACTTCTTTCAGGGGCTTACCAGAGCCTACACTTGAGGTGTGTGTTTGCACGCTTCTTTTTTGGACGGCTTCCGGTCATAACTTAAAGACCGGAATATATGGCAAGATTTCAACTGCTCATCGTCCAATCCATAGAGGGGTATATGGTGGAGGATTATGCTGAAAGATACCCCTCCCTCGGTGAAGAAACGGCGGAGTGGCTGAATAATGCCACCTTCCCGATGGACGAGAACGCCTCGCTCTCCATGCTGATCGACGGGAAAAAATGCAAGGATTACGAAGATGCGACCTACTTCATAGAAGCGACTCCCGTAACCGCAAGCATCATCAACGGTATGCTGCGGATGTACCTGATAGACGAAATAATCACCTATACCGTTCCCGTCATGCTCTACACGGGCAGGCAGTTGTACCAGTCCCGGTTGGCAAAGACGGAATGGGAATGCACCTCCACGAAAATACGCAAGGACGGCATCGTACAGACCGTTTTCCGCAAAATCGGATAACTTGGCGTAACTGTCAGGGATTAAATATCTTTATCCCTTTCGTAAATCATCCGTAAAATAAATTTCTCCTTTTTGAAGCCTGTCAAAAAGCGGATTGAAAAAGTTTTGGGAATATTCCCTTGTCTTTCAGGTAGATATGATTCTGATGACCTAATTTGGCATAGAACGGAACTTCGTTTGTCATAATGATTTATGTGCGCACACCCGATAACCGAGTGTATAATAGTAAATCAAACGACAAATGGAATATATCGTATTGACACAAACGGAGTTCTTCCGTCAGATAGATGAAGCGTGCAGCCATAACGAGCTGTGTCCGGCTTACAGGGATTTTACCGACAGGGTGATTCAACTGTGCATAGGCGGAGCGGATCTGCGCCATGCCGTCCTTGCTCTTGCTTTTGCAGAAACGGAGTTGCAGTTTCACAACAAACTATACGGAGAGGAAGCGGACGGAGTTCCGCACCTGTATATCCGCAAAGCCCTCGCTTTCGTGCGCAAGATGCAGAAGCATATCACGAGCCAAGTGCCGCCACTAAATCCGCAATCCGACAATCACCACACTCTGCCCGCACCTGTCCCTGCCCTGCGTTGGACGGGTAAAGCCTCCGACCTCGTTGAAATCCTCTACGGCATAACGGAGATGGGCTGTATCAATGACGGTGAAATACAAGTCGGAAAACTTGCCGCTTTCTTCTATTCGCTGTTCAACGTGGAAGCCAAGGACTGCTACCGCATCTATTCCGACATCAAACTGCGAAAGAACGACAGCCGCACCTATTTCCTCGATAAAATGCAGGAGAAACTCAACAGGCGTATGGACATGGACGAGGAGAAGGAAAGGATGAGGCGGTAAGCAAATCAACCGGGAGATATAACCCGTATCTCCCACATTTTTTGTACTTTTGCGAAATAATCAAGACCAGTTGTTTTATAAATGAATTTAGAGACATTAGATGATATAAAAAGCTTGATAAAATCTGATACTGAAACAGATACTATTGAGTTCAAGAGAACTACCGGACAGTTGGAACGCGGTATGGAAACGCTTTGTGCCTTTCTTAACGGCGAAGGCGGTACGGTGCTGTTCGGGGTAACGGACGAAGGGAAGATTATCGGACAGGACATTGCCGGCAAAACCAAGGAAACCATAGGCGAAGCCGTCAGCCGTCTTGAACCAAGTGCCAATGTCCGGATTTTCTATGTTCCCATGCCTGATAGCGAAAAGAAAGTCATCGCCTTACAGGTGGAGAGTTCGAGGATGGAACGCCCGTTCTGCTACAAGGGGCGGCCGTATATGCGCTTTGAAAATGTCACGACTGTAATGCCGCAAGATAAATACAGCCATTTATTGATGCAGCGAGGAGGAAAATACAGTTGGGAAGCGATAACCAATCCCGACCTTAAAATTTCCGACCTTGACGAACAGGCTATTTTGGGTGCGGTTCGTGGAGGTATCCGGTGCGGTCGTCTGCCCGAAGCCACCATAAGGGAAGATCTGCCGACTATCCTTGAAAAATTCAACCTGCTGCATGATGGGAAATTGAACAATGCTTCCGCTGTCCTGTTCGGTCGTGATTTCTATTATTATCCCCAATGCCTGCTTCGGCTGGCACGTTTCAAAGGGACGACAAAAGACGAGTTCATCGACAATCAACGTGTCACAGGCAACATCTACACGCTGCTGGATGCTGCAATGGCGTTCTTTTTCAAACACCTGTCCCTTTCAGGAAAGATAGAAAGATTGTATCGGGAGGAAGAACTGGAAATACCCTATAAGGCTTTGAGAGAGTGCTGTACAAATGCCCTTTGCCACCGCTTGTACCACCGTCCCGGTAGTTCTGTGGGAATTGCTATCTATGACGACCGTGTGGAAATAGAGAACAGTGGGACTTTTCCACCAGAGATAACGATGGAAAAGTTGTTAAGCGGGCATAATTCTGAACCCCAAAACCTGATTATAGCGAATGTCCTGTATAAGAGTGAGGTTTTGGAAAGCTGGGGACGGGGTATCGGTCTTATGATAAGCGAGTGCAGACGTGTCGGTATTCCTGATCCTGAGTTCCATACCGATGGAAATAGTGTCTGGGTTATTTTCCGCTATACCCGAAAAACTGTTGGGTACGCCCCGACAGTTACCCCACAGTTACCCCACAGTAGCCCGACAGTTACCCCGCAAGTAGAGAAAGTGTTGTCCGCAATCGGGGAACAGACGCTTTCGACCAAAGAGATTATGGGTATAATAGGATTGAAGGACAAAAGCAATTTCTTGGAACTTTACCTGTATCCTGCCACAAGACAGAATTTGGTAGAATCTATTTATCCGGACAGCCCGAAACATCCGCGACAGAAATACCGGCTTACCGAAAAAGGAAAGAATATGCTGAAACAATAACGGGTGTATGGCGAAAAAGAAGAAAAAACAGAGGGACACAAGCACTGATTTGCCGATAATCATGGATTACGGTATCGGCAGCATTTCCATCTACGACCCGGTAGCCATGATGCCACCGCCCATCATCGAACAAACCCGTTTCAAAAAGCTAAACAAGGAATTGAAAGCGGAGTTCAAATGGATGGCGGTTTCTTTGATAGTGGAACATTGGGAAGAAAAAAGGCAGATTCCTTTTGGTGAAGAAATGTCGAAATTCAGAGTCCGGCTGTTGAGAATGTTTGCAGAAGAGCATGGTATCTCGCTGAAAGAAGATACAGAACTGAAAGATTACCTGCTGACACTTGTAGTCATTACAATCAACAAGCAGCTCAATTCAGAAAAGGATAACAAATGACAACAGAAAATCCGTAGCCTGTAATTGACTACGGATTTCTTGTTCATATAATAGCCGGTTACTTCTGCTGCAACAGATGTGCCAGTGCCGGGTCGTCCTGAATGCGCTGTAACTCATCGGCGACAATCTGCTTCACCTCTGATTTGATGCGGTTGTAGTTCTCCTGTATCATCTCCTTCATACGGTCATTGCCGTTCTCGTCCCTGAAGTCGGTAATGACAGGGATAGGCTTGTACATCTTCTCCTCCTGCCTGACCTTATCGGAATCCACCACAATCTCGCAATGAAAAATCTTCTGGTCGATGCGCTCGCTGAAGTTGTCCGCCACAGAGCCGACAAACATACCTTGCGTAAGCCCGGAAATCTTGCTTGCCGGAATAAGGCTGTCCATCTGCGTGTTGATGGACGTGGAAGTTTCGTTACGGTTTATTGTAAGGCTCTGCCGCTTTTGCAAGACCTTCCCGAAGCGTTCCGAAAGGTTCTTCGCCGTTTCGCCGACCACCTGCCCGCTGAACAGATTGCCTACGGTATTCATCACGACTTTCGCCTCTTTGTCTCCATAATCACGCACCAACTGGGAGAAATCCTGAAAGCCCAACAACACGGCAACCTTGTTGCTTCGAGCCGTGGCAATCAGATTGTCCAGTCCCTTAAAATATATCGTCGGAAGCTCGTCTATGATAATCGAAGATTTGAGCATACCTTTCTTGTTCACGAGTTTCACGATACGGGAATTATACAGTCCGAGAGCCGCCCCGTAGATGTTCTGACGGTCGGGGTTATTGCCGACACACAGCAACTTCGGCTCTTTCGGATTGTTGATGTCAAGCGTGAACTCGCTATCCGACATTACCCAATAGAGCTGCGGAGAAATCATCCTTGAAAGCGGGATTTTGGCAGATGCAATCTGCCCCTGAAGCTGCTCGGCGGCTCCGCCGAGCCAAGCGTCCATAAAGGGAGAAAGATAGTTTTCCAATTCGGGATAAGAGGTCAGTATCGGAAAAATGTCCTCGTACCTGCGGTTCAAGAACTCGATAGCGTGCGGGAAGGTGCAATACTTGCCTCCTTTATATATTTTGAGATACCAGATGATTGCAGCAAAGAGTATTATCGGCGACTCCACAAAGAAATCGCCCTGCTTTTGCACCCACGTCTTATTGAGGTTGAGCATTATGGTATAGGCACTCTCGTAAGCATCCGTAATATTTTCCATAAAATCGGGATGAATGGGATTGCAACGGTGGCTTCTCCGTGGGTCATCAAAATTGATTACATAGAATTTCGGTTTGACTTTATACCCGTCCAAATGGTTAATCAGGTGGTTGTAGGCAATGGTGGACAAGTCTGCAAACTTGAAATCGTAGATATACATCGAGTAACCCTTCTCAATCTGTTGCTTGATATAGGAATTTACCACTGCATAGGACTTTCCGCTGCCCGGAGTTCCGAGAACGATGGAAGCCCTGAACGGATTGATGATGTTTATCCAACCGTCATTCCACCTCTTCTTATAATAGAAACGGGTGGGCAGATTAACCGAATACTCGTTCTCGATGAGCCTTGTCTCCTGCATGAAGCTCTCGTTCTCGTTGTTGAACACGTCGTCCATCAGGTTTGTCTTCAGCAACCGGCTCATCCACGTCCCCGCCATCAGCAGGCATACATAGCCTGCGGCAATGGCAGCCGTGTATAGTGCGGTATTGGCGGCAAGCGGTAACGGCAGATCCAGAATCCACCAGTTCAGGAAAAACAGCACGAGACCTGCACCGAGTACCGTCCAAATCCTCGTCCACGTTATCTTCTCGTTCTTCACGCCCTTCGTCCCCAGGCAGGAGAGTGCCAGAAGCACGAGTGCAAAAAGTTTCGTGTAGAGTATGGAGTGGAACAATCCGGCAGTGCGGTCAAAGTTCATCAGAATCTTGTCCACCACACCGATATTCACTCCCCACGCGAGTATCGCCTCGTAGCAATACCAATACAGGTGCATAACCACCAATAATATACTTACGGCTCTTAGAAAATCCATGATTTTCGCCAAAGCCCTCAAATCATCTTCCTGTTGCATACATTTCAATTTTTAGATTTTACGTTGTTTCTTTTTCTTCTTTCTTTTGAGGCTGCGGGCAAAGGCTTCCTCCTGTGCTTCCGCTGATGAAGTGTCGCCCGACAGTAATCCCAATCCGGATGAGTGTTCCCAATCGTTTTCCGAAAGGCTTTCGGTGGCAGCCTGCGGCACATCATCCGAAATCAGCGTGAACGGTATCGGCTGCGCTCCCGCATACGGCAATGTGAAATGTTCCTGCAAGGCGTTTGCGGAAAGTTCCTTGCCCATCCGCGAGCCGTTCAGCACGCATCCAGTGCGGTGGTCTATGAAGGTCGCCCCGTAGATACGCCCTGTCTCCGTAAAGCGGAATACCGTGTCGATGCCCTTGTCGTGCAGCATACGGACAAACGCCTCCCTGTGATAAGTCTTTTGCAGGGCGGCAAGGATTGTCCGCTTAGTCATACCGGCGAGTTTCTTCTCCTTGATATATGCCTTCGATTTCTCAAAGCGTTTCTCCACCGCCTCGTAACCCGTGTCCTTCCCTATACGGGAGGACTTGAACGGATTGCCGACCTTGTTTCCCTTGTCATCGGTGGCGGAATATACCAGCCCGTGATACTCCCGACCGTCCACCATCCCACGAGGCTCTTCGACGGCGATGTTGTAGAGCGAGAGCAACGCACGGTATTCTCCCATCGATTGGAAACGGTACGAGGCAAGCAGCCCCTTGACGGTGTTCGATACCTGCCTCTTCACATCCCCCGCGGATATGTCCACCTTGCGGAGCGGACTCTCCTGACGGCTACGCCTGCCCTCTGCCTTATGCAATCCGTATTTTTCCTCCAGTTCCTTCCGTATCCTGTCGCTCCGCCGAAAGAGAAAGTCCTGATTAAGCCGTCTGCCCGTCTCGTCCACATTGACGGTTACGATATGCAGGTGGTGGCGGTCTATATCCTCGTGTTTATAGACCATGTAGGGCTGGTTGCCGTAACCGAGTTTTTCCAGATATTCCCTTGCGATGTCCGTCAGGTCGGTATCCGTCAGGCGGTCGTCGGGATGCGGATTGAGCGAGATATGGAGTACCGGTTTCTCCGTCCTTACGTTGGTGGGCATAAACCGTCCGAAGTCCTCCATCGCCCTGCGTATGTCCACCGTTCCCGTACCGTCGTTGTAGATTTTGTTGGTAGCAAGCAGCCTGCCCTCCTCCTTGTTAATCTTCTCCCCGTTGTACGCCAATGCGCCGTACAGCGAACTTCCTAACGAGATTTTTGCGACCATTTTCTTTCAAGTTGAGTTTCACTCTTCTTCAAACGCGACTCGGCAGAATCCAAACAAGTTTGGCTCTGCTCTCGCAGCTCTTTCAGTTCTTGGGATAACTGCACGATTTGACGGCTGAGGGCGACCAGTTCCAGCGTGCATTTCTCCAGTTTGTAGAGCAATGCCATAGCCTTTTTCTCGGAAAAACGGCTTCTCAATTCTTTCACGACTTGGTTGTAATTCGTACCGACAGATCTGTATTGGGCGTGGAAATCGGACAGTTTCGTGTAGTATTCCACGAAAGTCTTGTCCACGACCAGCACCTTGAACGGTTGCCCGAAGAAGTGAGCCTTGATGAAAACCGACCTCGCGGCGACTCCCGATTTCTCGAACATCGAGAGGAAACGGTTGTGTTCCTCCTCGTTGAAACGGACGGTGTATCGGAACACCGCCGGATCGTTCTTGGGGTTCCGTCCCCATTTCTTCTTCCTTTTTTCTGTCATATTACTTTGGATTTTAGTGGTGTCACGACATAAGCCGCCGCTTTCGACATCCCGACCGGAGGTCTTGAAAGGTTGCCCGACTTCGGAGAGGCAACCCGCCCCCTGCAAGGGCAAGTGCTTTTCGGGATGCTCAAATCTTTTTGAGCCGCTGAAAAGACATCTTGCTGTGTTCAGGCGAACACAAAAATCCGCCTTCGGACGGATTGGATGGAAACTCGCTGTCACAGCCGATGGGACATCGGCGGCGTACCCTGTCGCTTGGGCGCAAAATTACAGCCATTATACGCACGGAATCAGCTTTTTAGCTATGCCACTCGCTACCACTTGTGCCACTTGCTTCCACTCTTGCCGGATATGGTGTCAGTACGGATTTTAAGGCTTTACTTTGCCACAGAATCGAAAAATGAAAGGTTTATGGAAACGAAGAAACACTGTATCGGAACAATGCGGAATTGCAAGAAGAAATCCTTGCAGGTTTTCTCCTGCGGGTATCCGAATATCCGTAGCGGCAAAGAAGCGGTGTCGTACAGATTTACTGATTTGTTGTCGTACTGTCGTACCGCTCCGAATCTATGCCGGAGTGCCTGTCTGCATATTCAGGGCTTCGCCTGTATGGGCAGGCAATGCCCCGTATCATCGGGGAAACGGACAAGCATTGAAACAGTTATCCATTGGGATATTCAATCACTAACATAAAACATTAAAAGTATGAGTAAAGAAATCTTTGTAGCTTTTTACACCCAGAAAGGAGGGGCGGGAAAAAGCACCATGACAATCTTGGTGGCGAGTTATCTCCACTATTTGAAGAACTACAACGTGGCGGTCATTGACTGCGACACGCCGCAGGCGAGTATCTGCGACCTTCGGGAGCACGAAATCAAGGTCGTCAGCGAGAACGACTATTTCAAGGCACTTGCCTGTACCCATTTTCGTAATCTCGGCAAGAAGTCCTATCCCGTCATCCGAAGCGATGCGGGCGATGCGCTGGACGAAGCGGAAAGGCTGCTGCACGAGGAAGCCGTGAAGCCGGACATCATCTTCTTCGACCTTCCGGGTACATTGAAAAGCAACGATGTTATCAAGACCCTCTCACAGATGGACTATATCTTCACTCCCATCAGTGCCGACCGTCTGGATATGGAGAGTTCGTTGCAGTTCGTGACGCTTTTCAATGAAAACCTGATAACGACGGGCATCGCCAAGACAAAAGGGCTGCACCTGTTCTGGACGAAAGTGGACGGGAGGGAGAAGAACGAACTGTACTCCATGTACGAGAGCATTATGGAGGAGATGAACATTTCGGTCATGAACACACGCCTGCCTGACAGCAAGCGTTTCCGCAAGGAGATGTTGGGCGACCGCAAGAATATCTTCCGCTCCACCTTGTTCCCTGCCGAAAAGAGCCAGATGAAAGGCAGCAACATCGACCTGCTTGCGGAAGAGATTGTATCACTCATCAAATGGCAATAAGTATGGCAAGCCGCAAAGCAGATACCGCAGGGATAGACGAAGCCATGCTGTTGGAGGCGATAGGCAGACGGAAGCAGGACGGGAGCATCAAGCCGCTCGGTCAGGCACCCCCGCCTCCTGCCGACCCACCGAATGACGGACGGCCGACCGAAGCGGCTGTGCCACCGGAGACACCGAAAGAGAGTCCCGTCCGTCGCAAAAGGCAGAGTGCCGACTATGGATCGACCTATCTCAAGCGCAACGAGATAAAGACACGCCAGTGTGTCTATATCAGCCGTGAAGTCCACAACAAGATTTCCAAAATCGTGAACATCATCGCGGACAAGGAGATTACCGTGGGCGGATATATCGACACGGTGCTGCTCCGCCACCTGGAACAGCACAAGGACGAGATTAATGAACTGTACAGACAGGAAAGAGAAGATTTGATTTGAGTATTAACCATGTAAACGGATTATCTATGACAAACGTACTGATAGCGATATTGCTTCTCTACAATATGTGGCTGGTTTTCTACCTGCTGCACGAGAGGAAACAGGAGAAACGGACGGGACAACCTGAGCCGCCACCGAAACGGGAACAGCCGGAAACCGATACGAATATCGTCGGCAAAAGCCTGTTCAAGATGCCCAGAGGCAGGACGACCGGGGACACGGCTGTTCCACAAGCCGCCGTTCCTGCTGAGGGTGAAGCGGTTGAATTAAACGACGTTACCTTTGCGGACGAAATACCGAGGGTAGCCGGTATTCAGCGTAGCGAAATCGGAGAGCAACCGTCCATGCGAGTACCTGCCGACAAACTGGAAGATGCTTTCTGCGACACACGCCTTTCCGATGTGCCTGTGGAATACGAGGACGGGGATGATGAGCCGACGGGAGAATACGCAAGCGGAGCCACGATCGAGGAGATGAACGAGGCAGTCCGCACGGCGGACAATCCGAAAGCCACCGACACCGAGAAGCGGAAAGCCGGAGAGGTGTTCCACGAAATGGCAGGCAACGAACTGTATGAAATACTGATGGCAGGCAAGCCCGGCATCAGGAACAAGATACGGGGGCTGATTGACCACTATAAAAGCAAACCGACTATTTCATCAGGGGGGAATAAAGAGGTTGTGCCGGTCAGTCCCCAAAACATACCCGCCGTGGAGGGTCTTGACGACTTCGACATCCGGGATTTTGTCTAACGGTTAAAAACGAACAACGATGAAAGAGCGAGACTACGGGTAACTGCTCCCGTCAAAACAAGCAGACCACTAAATCCCAAAAGTAAAAAAAGTATCAACCCGTCGGAGGGTCTATCCACCCCTCCGGCACTAAAAAACAGTTTATCATTATGACGAAAAAGATTTTCTTCTTCGCGGCCTTTCTCATGGCTGCAAGCGCCGCCTTTGCTCAGGGCAACGGCATGGCAGGTATCACGGAGGCAACGAGTATGGTAACATCCTACTTCGACCCCGTAACGAAACTCATCTACGCCATCGGCGCGGTGGTAGGTCTCATCGGAGGCGTGAAAGTGTACGGCAAGTTTTCTTCCGGCGACCCCGATACGAGCAAGACCGCAGCCTCTTGGTTCGGTGCGTGTATCTTCCTCATCGTGGCGGCAACCATCCTCCGTTCCTTCTTCCTTTAATCCCAAACAAGAGGAAACAATGGAATATCCTATCAATAAAGGGATAGGCCGTCCGGTAGAATTCAAGGGCTTGAAGGCGCAGTACCTGTTCATCTTCTGCGGCGGTCTGCTGGCAGTCTTCGTCCTGTTCGTGGTGATGTATATGGCGGGTGTCGCACAGGGTATCTGCATCGGCTTCGGGGTCGTCTCCGCCTCCATCCTTGTGTGGCTTGTCTTCCACTTGAACGGCAAGTACGGGGAATACGGGCTGATGAAGCTCGGAGCGTTGCGAAGCCACCCCCGATACATCATCAACCGGAAATCCGTATCCCGATTGTTCACACGCAAAAAGAGAAAGGAGGCAACAAGATGAGAAACATAATGAAAGCCGCCACGTTGGAGAGCAAGTTTCCGCTGATGAGCGTGGAGAACGGCTGCATCGTGTCGAAGGATGCGGACATCACGGCCGCTTTCGAGGTGACGCTCCCCGAAATCTACACCGTGACCGCAACGGAGTACGAAGCCATACACGGGGCGTGGTGCAAGGCAATCAAGGTGCTGCCGGACTTCAGCATCGTCCACAAGCAGGACTGGTTTATCAAGGAAAGCTACAAGCCCGAACTCCAGAAGGAGGAGATGAGTTTCCTGAGCCGTAGTTTCGAGCGGCACTTCAACGAGCGACCTTTCCTTAACCATCGGTGCTACCTGTTCCTGACGAAGACCACCAAAGAGCGCAGCCGAAGGCAGAGCAACTTCAATACGCTGTGCAGGGGCTTCATCATCCCGAAGGAAATCGGCGACAAGGACACCGTATTGAAATTCCTTGAAGCGGCAGAGCAGTTCGCAAGGATTATGAACGATTCCGGTTTTGTCCGCCTGCGCCGCCTCTCGGATGACGAAATTACCGGAACGAGGGGAAAGGCGGGGCTGATAGAGCAATATCTCTCACTCTCTACGGAGGAGACGACCTGCTTGCAGGACATAGCCCTCTCCGCCAGTGAGATGCGCATCGGGGACAAGCGGCTCTGCCTGCATACCCTCTCGGATGTGGATGATATGCCGTCGCAGGTCGCCACGGACAGCCGTTACGAGCGGTTGTCCACCGACCGGAGCGATTGCCGTCTCTCGTTCGCCAGTCCGCTCGGTCTGCTCTTGTCGTGCAACCACCTGTATAACCAGTATATCTTCATCGACAACAGCGACGAGAATCTGAAACGCTTCGAGAAGTCCGCCCGCAATATGCAGTCGCTTTCAAGGTACTCCCGAAGCAACGCCATCAACAAGGAGTGGATAGACGAGTATCTGAACGAGGCGCACTCGTTCGGTCTGACTTCCGTGCGTGCGCATTTCAATGTGATAGCGTGGGGCGAGGATGCCGACGAGCTGAAACGCATCAAGAACGACACGGGCAGCCAGCTCGCTTCTATGGAGTGTACGCCACGCCACAACACGGTGGACTGCCCGACCTTGTTCTGGGCAGGTATTCCCGGCAATGAGGCGGACTTCCCCTCGGAGGAGAGCTTCTACACCTTCATCGAGCAGTCGGTATGCCTCTTTACGGAGGAGACCAACTACCGGGATTCGGTATCACCGTTCGGGATGAAGATGGTGGACAGGCTGACGGGCAAGCCGCTCCATATAGACATCAGCGACCTTCCTATGAAACGGGGCGTGACAACCAACCGCAACAAGTTCGTGTTGGGACCCAGCGGCAGCGGCAAGTCCTTTTTCATGAACCATTTCGTGCGGCAGTACCACGAGCAAGGCTCCCATATCGTCATCGTGGATACGGGTAACAGTTATCAGGGCCTGTGCGAGATGATCAACCGCAAGACGCACGGCGAGGACGGCATCTATTATACCTATACGGATGAAAATCCTATCTCGTTCAACCCGTTCTTCACGGAAGACAAGGTGTTCGACATCGAGAAACGGGAGAGCATCAAAACCCTGCTGCTCACGCTGTGGAAAAAGGACAACGAGCCAGCCACCCGTGCGGAGGAGGTAGCACTCTCCAATGCCGTTTCCCTCTATATCAACCGTATCAGGGAGGACGACACCGTCAAGCCATCGTTCAACTCGTTCTACGAGTTTGTCGGGACGGAGTACCGTACCCAATTGGAGGAGAAAAAAGTGAGGGAGAAAGACTTCGACCTTGCCGGATTCCTCAATGTGCTGGAGCCGTACTACAAGGGAGGAGAGTATGACTACCTGCTCAACTCCGACAAGCAGCTGGACTTGCTGCACAAGCGGTTTATTGTCTTCGAGATTGATGCGATTAAGGATCATCCCATCCTCTTTCCGGTTACGACCATCATCATTATGGAACTGTTTATCAATAAAATGAGAAGGTTGAAAGGTATCCGCAAGGTCATCGCCATCGAGGAGGCTTGGAAGGCAATCGCTTCGGCGAACATGGCTTCCTATATAAAGTATCTCTACAAGACAGTCAGAAAATTCTACGGCGAGGCGATAATCGTCACGCAGGAGGTGGAGGACATCATCTCCTCCGAAATCGTCAAGGAGTCCATTATCAACAACTCCGACTGCAAGATACTGCTTGACCAGCGCAAGTTCATGAACAAGTTCGATGCGATACAGTCCCTCTTGGGACTTACCGACAAGGAGAAGGCGCAGATACTCTCCATCAATCAGGCGAACGACCCGTCAAGGCTCTACAAGGAGGTTTGGCTGTGACATGTAAGTCTTGTATATGATTGTTCAACTTTCA
>UMDQ01059399.1_pt1 | contig 21733 bp, 9 predicted proteins | sample 1964531 | NCBI WGS metagenome assembly UMDQ01 (sample SAMEA4835998, study PRJEB28245) | human gut metagenome | biome: gut microbiome; material: fecal sample | place: Denmark | collected 2008
GTTCAGTCCGATGGTGGACGTCGCACGCGATCCGCGCTGGGGACGTATCTCCGAAGGTTCGGGGGAGGACGTGCTGCTCAATGCCGTTTTCGGTGCGGCTCTCGTCCGCGGCTATCAGGGCGACGATCCCTCGAAGCAGGGCCGGATCGGGGCCTGTGTCAAGCATTTCGTCGGCTACGGCGCCGCATTGGGCGGTCGGGATTATCAGTTTACCGAGCTGTCGGAGCGCGCTTTGCGCGAAACCTATCTGCCGCCTTTCAAGGCTTGTGTCGATGCCGGTGCGGTAAGTGTCATGTCGGCTTTCAACGATATCTCCGGCACGCCGGCCTCGGCCAATGCGCTGACGCTGGACCGGATTCTCAGAAAAGAGTGGGGATTCGACGGCTTCGTGCTCAGCGACTGGAACGCCGTGACCGAATTGCAGGAGCACGGCATAGCGGCCGACGGCGCCGAGGCGGCCGTCAAGGCGCTGACTGCCGGCGTGGATATGGAGATGACGTCGGACCTCTACCTGACGACTCTCGAACAGTCCGTCCGTGAAAAACGCTTGCCTGCAGCGCTTGTCGATCGGGCCGTGCGGGCTGTCCTGCGAGTCAAATTCCGGCTGGGGCTGTTCGACCGTCCTTTCCGCAGCCACCCCGAACCGGACCGGATACTGCTGACGCCCGAAGCCCGCCGTACGGCCCGTCAGCTGGCGGCGGAGAGCATGGTACTGCTGAAAAATGACGGTGTGCTCCCCCTCTCGCCCGATCTGCGGAGCATCACGGTGACCGGAGAGTGGGCCGTGAGCCGCGATCTCTACGGCTGGTGGGTCGGCATGGGAGACGGCCGGGATGCCGTAACCGTCTGGGACGGCATCCGCAGTCAGGCCGGCGGGGGGACCGACGTGCGTCTGATGTCGCAGTCCCGCAGCCGCAGGAGCGATGTCGCGGTGGTATGTGTCGGCGAAAACGGCTATCTGTTCGGCGAGAACAACAACCGGAGCGACATCCGGCTGCCCTACGGGCAGGAGCAGCTGATCCGCGAGCTGAAAGAACAGGGCAACAAAGTCGTCGTCGTGGTCTTCAACGGACGGCCTCTCGACCTGAGCGCCGTCGTGCCTTATGCCGACGCGCTGCTGATCGCATGGCATCCGGGAACCGAAGCGGGCAATGCCGTTGCCGACCTACTCTTCGGTAAGCGCTCCCCTTCGGGCAAACTCCCCGTCTCGTTTCCCAAATCGGTCGGCCAGCTGCCCCTTTTCTACAGCGACCGCACCAGCGGACGGCCCGGCAACGACCGCTACGTCTCCATGGACGGCCAACCGCTCTTTCCTTTCGGTTACGGACTCGGTTACACGACATTCGAATATTCCGAATTGCGGCTTTCGAAATCCGTCGCCGCACCCGGCGAGCAGGTCGCGGCGGAGATCACCGTTACCAATACCGGCGGCATGAAGGCCAAGGAGACGGTGCAGTTGTATCTGCACGACAAAGCCGCCTCGTTCACCCGCCCGGCGCGCATGCTGATCGACTTCCGCAAAGTCGAACTTGCTCCGGGCGAAAGCCGCACCGTGTCGTTCGACGTGACGCCACGACAACTGGCGGTTCTCGACGCGGCGTTCCGTCCGGTCGTCGAAGCGGGCGAGTTCGAAATCTCGGCGGGCGGCACGCCCTCCGAACTGCATAGCCGCATATTAACCCTAAAACGATAAACAGATGAAGATAATGCAATTACCGATTATTCCGGTTTGTGCGCTGGGATCGGCAGCCGCGTTGTGCGCCGGCTGCGGGAAGACTCCGGCAGAACGGCCCAATATCATCATAATCTATGCCGACGACGTCGGTTACGGCGATTTTTCCTGCAACGGTTCACCCACGATACAGACGCCGAATGTAGACAGGCTGGCTTCCGAAGGCGTGCGTTTCACCAATGCCCATACGACCTCTTCGACCAGTACGCCCGCCCGCTACGGACTGCTGACGGGACAGTATCCGTGGCGCAAGGAAGGGACGGGGATTGCGGCGGGGAATGCCGGAATGATCATATCGCCCGATCAGTATACGCTGGCCGACATGCTGCGCGGCGCGGGCTACGCCACCGGAGCCGTCGGAAAGTGGCATCTGGGCTTGGGCGAGACGGCCCGGCAGGATTGGAACGGCGTCATTGCGCCGGGCCTGAGCGATATAGGGTTCGATTATTCATTCATCATGGCCGCCACGGGCGACCGTGTGCCCTGCGTATATATCGAAAACCAGCGCGTCGTCGGGCTTGATCCGACCGATCCCATCTCCGTGAGCTATGCCGAACCCTTCGAGGGCGAGCCGACCGGCCGGGACAATCCCGAACTGCTGGTAATGACCCCGTCCCACGGGCACGACCAGACCATCGTCAACGGGATTTCCCGCATCGGGTATATGAAGGGCGGCAAGGCGGCCTTGTGGAAGGACGACCGGATCGCCGACCGGATCACGGACAAGGCCGTGGAGTTTATCGCCCGAAACCGGGAGCGTCCGTTTTTCCTGTATTTCGGGACCAATGATATTCACGTGCCGCGCGTACCTCACGCCCGGTTTGCCGGCAAGAGCGGCATGGGGCCGCGCGGCGACGCGATTCTCTCTTTCGACTACTGTCTGGGCCGTGTGATGCGTACGCTGGACAGTCTGGGCATCGCGGACAATACGCTGCTGATCGTCAGCAGCGACAACGGACCCGTCGTTGACGACGGTTACAACGACCGCGCGGTGGAGCTGCTGGGCGATCATCGTCCGTGGGGCGATTTCCGGGGCGGCAAATACAGCGCCTTCGAAGCCGGCACCCGTGTGCCGATGCTGGTGCGCTGGCGCGGACATGTTCCCGCGGGAGCCGTGTCGGACGCGTTGTTGAGCCATATCGACATCTTCGCCTCCTTGGGCGCTTTGTGCGGGGGCGAAATTCCCGAAGGGGCTGCACCCGACAGCCGCAACCACCTCTCCGCGCTGCTGGGCGGCGGGCCTGACCGGGAGTACGTCGTCGAGCAGAACCTGAATAACACGCTTTCCATTATTGTGGACGGCTGGAAATACATCGAACCCAGCAACAAGATGCGGATCAACCGGCAGACCGACACCGAACTGGGCAACGATCCGATGCGGCAGCTTTACAACCTGCGCGAGGATGTCGGCGAACGGCACAATCTGGCCGGACGGTATCCTGCAAAAGCCGATTCGCTGCATAATAAACTGGAAAATATCAAAAGACGATGAAAAAGGGTATTCTGACCTATCTTCTCCTGCTCAGTGCGGGATTGCTTCAGGCGGCGCTGCCGGGAGTTAAAATCGAGGCGGGGCCTTATCTGCAGGCCGTCACCGAAACCGGGTTCACGGTCGTCTGGGCCTCCGACACCGATGCCGTGGCTTGGGTGGAGGTCGCGCCGGACGACGGCAGCGATTTCTATGCGGCGAAGCGGCCGCGTTACTATCATTCGGAACACGGCAAACGCATCATCGGCCGTCTGCATCGGGTTCCGGTCACGGGACTTGAGCCGGGAACCCGTTACCGTTACCGCATCTTCACGCAGGGAATTCTCGAAAACGGCGGCAACAAGGGCGTGATTCCGGGCCGGATCGCAGCCAGCAGGGTCTACAAACACGAACCCTATTATGCGACCACGCTGAATCCCGACAAGAAGACGATCAGTTTCGCCGTCGTGAACGACATCCACGGCAACGATTCGCTGTTCCGTCAGCTGCTGGGCGGCGTGATGGAGAAAAATACCGATTTCGTGGTGCTGAACGGCGACATGACGTCGATGATCGAATCCGAACGGCAGCTGTTCGACGGCTATCTGAGATCGGCCTCGGAACTCTTCGCAGCCAATGTGCCGTTCTGTTTCGTACGGGGCAATCACGAAAACCGGGGCGCTTTTTCCTACCGCGCTTCCGACTATTTTCCGACGCCGACCGGACGGTTCTACTATACGTTCCGCCACGGGCCTGCATTTTTCGTGGTGCTGGACTGCGGCGAGGATAAGCCCGATAACGATATCGAGTATTCGGGGCTGGCCGATTTCGACCGTTACCGGGAGACCGAGGCCGACTGGCTGAAGGGAGTCGTCGCCAGCGAGGAGTTCCGGCAGGCGCCGCTGCGGATCGTGCTGCTGCATATTCCGCCGCTGCATTACGACTGGCACGGAGGACGTGAAATACAGCGGCTCTTCATGCCGCTTTTGCAGGGTGCCGGAGTCGATCTCATGCTCTGCGGCCACCTGCACAAGGCGTTCTATACCGCTGCCGGAGAAGATAAGTATGACTTCCCGGTGCTGATCAACTCCAACCGGGAGTGTGTGCGTGTAACGGTCGAAGGGCGGAAGATCGAAGCCGAAATCAGGGACGCCGCGGGCAAAATCGTCGCCCGGCATACGGTCAGAGGCGGCCGCGAGTGACCTTCCGGGGCGGAGCCTGCGCAAGATTCGCCGCTTCCGCATCTTCGAGGAACGCCCGGAGCGGTTATTCGTTTTGCGCGGAACCGTGGGTGTCGTGGAACTGTTCGACGTACTCCTTCGGGGTCATGCCGTAGTGCTCCTTGAAACATTTGGTGAAATAGGAGTGGCTGTTGAAACCCGATTTGTAGAGTATTTCCGAGATGCGCAGCTCGCCTTTGCAGAGGTATTGCGCCGCGCGTTTGAGCTTGATCGTGCGGACGAAATCGTTTATCGTCTCGCCGGTCAGGGCCTTTACCTTGCGGTATACGTACTGGTAGGAGCTGTCGATGCTCTCGCACAACGTCTGGATGTTGAAATCCGGATTTTCGAGATTCTCCTCGATGACCTTTATCAGTTTGAGGATGAATTTGTCGTTCTCGGATTCGATCACGATCTCCGAGGGGCTTGACAGAATCCGGTCCCGGTAGAGCTTCTGCAGTTTGATCCGGGATTCGATAAGCCCCTCGATCCGGGTGGTGAGGGTCTTGACGCTGAACGGTTTGGATATGAAGGCGTCCGCGCCGCAGTTGTAGCTTGCGGCCCGGTCGCCCTCGTTGCTTTTGGCTGTCAGCATGATCAGCGGAATGTGGCTGGTCAGGGGGTCCTGCCTGATGAGCGTGCACATTTCGAAACCGTCCATGCGGGGCATCATCAGGTCTGAAATGATCAGGTCGGGGTAGACGCGCCGGATCTCCTCCAGCCCCTGCTGTCCGTCTGCGGCCGTGTAGACCTCGTAGGCGCCGCCGAGCGTGGTTTTCATGAAACCGAGCATCTGCTCGTTGTCCTCCACGATCACGATTTTGCGCATCCCCCCCCCCGTCGCGTCTGCCGGAATATGTTCCGGGTCCTGATTTTCACCGGGGCGGACCTCATCGGCGGCGTCCGGGAAACCGCTCCTGCAGGGAAGCGTCACCGTGAAACAGCTTCCGGCTCCCGGAGCGCTCTCCACTTCGATTTCGCCGCCGTGCAGCCTTACGTAATCCTTGGTCAGCATAAGTCCGATGCCGGACCCTTCGGCCTGCTCGTGGGGGATGTTGCCCGTCTGATAGAACCGTTCGAAAATGCGTGTCTGCTCTTCGCTCCGGATGCCGCATCCGGTGTCGCGGACCGTAATGCGGACGTAATATTGCCCCTCCTGCTCCGTGGTCTCGACGCGCAGGGCGATCCGCCCGCCGTCGGGCGTGAATTTGAAGGCGTTGGAGAGCAGGTTGTAAAATACCTTCTCGATTTTGTCGCGGTCGAAGAGCATGTTGATGCAGAAGGGGTGCGACTCGAAGGTGTATTCGATGCGTCGCTGCCGGGCGTGGTCGCAGAAGGTCGCGTATATCTCCTGCCCGAAGGCGGCGATGTCGCCCATGCCGAGGCTGAGTTTCATCTTGTTGTTGTCGATCTTGCGCATGTCCATGATCTGGTTGATCAGGCGCAGCAGCCGCTCGGCGTTCTGCTTCATGATCAGCAGCATCTTGCGCTGGCCCTCCGTCGCCGTTTCGAGCAGCGTCTCGATCGGGCCGAGAATCAGCGTCAGCGGGGTCTTGAATTCATGCGAGATATTGGTGAAGAAGACCATCTTGGTCTGATTGATCTCCTTGTAGGTCTCCCGGCGCATGATTTCGAGTTTAAGCTCCCGCGCCAGCCGGATGCGGATGCGCACCAGATAGACGGCCAGTATGCAGAACGCCGCGAACAGCAGCGTATACCCGATACAGGCCGCGGTGCTGCGCCACCATGCGGGGCGGACGACGATGTCGATCTGCGCAGGCGCTTCGCTCCAGATGTTGTCCGAATTCGCGGCGTTTACGCGGAAGGTGTAACGCCCCGGCGGAATGTGCGAATAGGAGGCGTAGCTGTGTTCGCCGTCGGTCGTGATCCACTCCTTGTCGTATCCGTCGAGCTTGTAGGTGTATGAATTTCCTGCGCCCGTCGCGAAGTTGAGCAGCGCGAAGTCGATGCGGAAGAAGTTTTCGTCGTGCCGCAGCCTGATCTGGTCGGAGAAGGTGACGGAGTTCTCCAAGATGACTTTGCCGTCGATCTCGGCGCCGGGCAGAACCGGCGTGTTGTGCAGCCGGAACGAGGTGAGCCGCACGGGATAGCGGCGGACGTCCACTTTGATCTCCTGCGGGTCGAAGGCGATGAATCCCCCGTGCCCGCCGAAGTAGATGCGCCTGCCGGCGCTGCAGACGCTGTTGTACTCGATATCGTTCATCTTCAGCTCCTGCGAGATGTCGCATGTGATTTTGTAGCTGAGTTCGTAGTCGAACATGATCAGCCAGCTGCCGGTGGCGATCCATAGCCGGTTCGACTCGTCCGATACGATCGTGCGCACCGACAGATGGGGGCCGATGTCGATGCGTTCGAACCCGTCGGTTTCCGGCGCGTAGCGGCAGAGTCCCGTGTCGGTGCCTATCCATGTGCGGTTGAGGGCGTCGGTGTGGATCGAATAGATGCGGTTGCTGACGATGCTGGCCGGGTCGTCCGGGTCGTTCTTGTACTGGACGATGGTTTGGGCGGACTTGTTGTAGCGGAAAATGCCGTCGCTGGTCGAGCCGATCCATATATTGCCCTGTTTGTCGGGTTCGAAGTAGGGAACGTCGCTGTTGTCCGACGACACGAGGTTGTCGATGATCATGGGCGTGAAGCGCAGGCGCGTGATTTCGCCCGAAGCGCTGCGCTCGGCGCGGATGAAGCAGATGCCGCTGCTGATATTGACGACGATCTCGCCGTCGTTGTCCTCCTTGATGTCGTAGACGTATTTGAACGAGAAGTTCTCGTCGCCCGTATCGACCCGGCGGAGCGTCGTGCGGTTTTTGTCGAGGTAGACCACGCCGTTGTTCGTGCCGATCCACATGATGCCGCTGCGGTCGGTGAGTATGCGTTTTATGTTGTTGTGGGGCAGCAGGCTGTTCTTGGTCGTGAAATGGCGTTTCAGCCGCATGTCGGGCGAATAGCACATCAGGCCGTTGTTCGTGCCGATCCATATCTCGCCGGGCAGGACGGCGATGTCGGTGATCGTCTCCCGTGTGGTGTGCCCTTCGGCATCGGTGTCGTTGATGTAATGCACGTCGATGGGCCTGCGGTGGCTGTTGCAGCAGGCCACGCCGTAGTTGGTGCCGAGCCAGACCAGCCCGTTGTCGTCTTGGAAAAGACAGCGTACGATCTGCGTGGGCAGCGAGACGGGATCGGTGATGGAGTTGGCGAAGTTCGTGAAACCGCCCGACGGGATGTCGAAGACCGAAAGGCCGCTCGACGTCGCCGCGAGGACGTGCTTCGCGTCGTAGCGCGTCACGTCCCGCACGTCGTTGCTTGCGATGCCGCTGTTCGCGGTGTGGTAATGGCGCTCCCCGCCGGTTTCGGTGTCGAATACGCGCAGCCCTCCGGTCGCGGCGATGTAGAGCGTATGGGGATCCTCCTGCTGGATATGCAGCCCCGATATCAGGCAGTTGCCCTCTGCGGGGGCTTTTTTCAGCGGTACGGACTTGAAGACGCCGCTTTCCGTCTCGCGGCAGTAAAGCCCGTCGAAGGTGCCGATCCAGAGCCGTCCCGCCGAATCCTCGCAGAGGCTCCTGACCTCGTTGTGCATCTTGTCGCGGTCGTAGTGGTTGAGCTTGTAGAAGTTTATCAGGCCGTTCCGGCGGTCGAACCGGATCAGTCCGTCGAGCGTGCCGATCCAGAGATAGCCCTTCGAGTCTTCGCAGAAACAGCGTATGCGCAGGTTGCCCAGCAGGTTGCGGGAGTCGTTTTCCGCCGATATCCGTTCGAAGTTTTCCTTTTGCGCGTTGTAGACGTTTACGCCCTTCTCCGTGCCGATGAACAACCGGCCGTCCCGTGTGATGTAGAGACAGTTGATCCACGATGTCGAGAGCGAACAGGGATTTCCCGGTTCGTGTCTGTAAACGTGGAATTCGGTGCCGTCGTACCGGTTCAGCCCCTCCGCCGTACCGATCCAGATGAATCCCTGCGGATCCTTGACGATGGCGTTGACCATCTGGTGCGAGAGTCCCTGCTGGATGCCGATGCTTTTGAAGTAGAGCTTCAGCACGTCGTCGGCGCTGCGCGCCCCGGCGAACGGGCAGAGGAGCAGTGGTAGCAGTAGTAGGAGGTTGCGTTTCGACATAGTACAAATGTAAAGTTTTTATCCCGGAGCTCAAAATGCCGGGGCCTGAAAAAGCGCCCCGGCATCCTGAAATCCGTCGTTCGTTTTAACGGAGCGTGGGGTAGGGATAGGAGCCGCCGCCCGCCTGCCATACCGTCACGAAGTCCCAGCCGGAATACGACGCCGGATTCTTCATCTGCGCTTCGCTCAGCAGACCGCCGTCCGTGATGCCCGACGTCGAGCCGCCGGCGAAGGCGTCCCCGTTGTCCAGCGCATAACAACCGGTTATGACGGCCGTTCCGCTCGCCTTGCCGAATGCGCTGAAGAGGTTCCCGGAGCCGCCGTCCACCGTGATTTTGCCCACGGTATAACAATTGGTTATGGCGACGGCCTGATCGGCCATCTCGCCGACGATGCCGCCGTAGTTGGCCTTGCCCTTGATCGTGGCGTTGCCGGCGTTGTAGCAGTCGGTGAGGCGGCCGGGTTTGTTGGTGTGGCCTACGATTCCGCCGATGCGCAGGCTCGACGACGAGACGCTGGCGCCGACGATCAGGTCGCCCGTGTTGTAGCACTTGCTGATGACCGTCTTGTTGGAATAGATGCGGCTCGTGACGCCGCCCATGTAGGCCGCGCCGCGCCCCATGCCGGCCGGTTCGTCCATGGTGAGGGTGCCGGTGTTGTAGCATTTTTCGATGACGCACGCCGCGCTCGACGAGGTGGTGTAGCCGACCACGCCGCCGAAGTAATAGTTGGCCGTGATCGCGCCGGTGTTGCCCGAACCGGTTACCTTGCCGCCGTTCATGCCGACCACGCCGCCGACCTGATTCATGGCGGTGATCGAGGCGTGGTTGACGCATTGGTCGACAACGCCCGTGGCATAGTTGTAGGCCGCGATTCCGCCGCAGGTGAATTCGTCGGTCTTGTTGCGGTCGGCGGCCGCCGAGATGGCGCCCGATGCGGTGCAGCGAAGCACGGTGCCGTTGTTGTTGGCGGCGATGCCTCCGACGTTGAGCGGCGTGGTGCCGGTCTCGCAGGCTATCGTGCAGTCGGTGACGGCGATGTCCCGGATGGTGCCGTTGTTGGTGCCGGCCACCCATGCGAAGCCGTTGTCGGCTTTATTGACCGAACCGCCGTCGTTGGTGATGTAGAGCGAGCAGCGGCTGAAGTTGAGCGACGCCACTTCGGCGCCTTCGGCCACGGCTCCGAAGAACCCGAAGTAGTTGCGCTTGTCGGCCAGCGGACGGATTTCCCATCCTTCGATGGTCTTCCCGTTGCCGTCGAAGATGCCCGCGAAGGGGTCGGCCGGGGAGCATATCGGCTCGAAGTCGGCGCCGGGTGCCGGCGTGTAGGTGAGTTTGTAGTAACGTCCGGCCGCTTTGGCGTTGGCGGTCGATATGTTGCGCAGGTAGCCGTCACGGTCGATGATGAAGGGGTCGCCCTGCGTGCCGGCTCCCGATGCGAAGTGGCTGTTGGCGCTCTGCGCCTCGCTGTTCGAGAAGACTTCGGGATCGTCCGACAAGGCCCGGATCGAGACGTTGAACAGTCCGACGTATTCGGGTTTGGCGAAGACCTCCTGCGCCGAGAGGTTGCAGGCGGTTTCGGCGCCGTTGTCGATCTCGGCGATCGGCGCGCCGTCGTTGTCGGTGAGTACGACCATGTATTTCACCGCGCCCATGACGGCGTCCCATGCGAGCCGGATGGCGCCGCTCTCGTCTTTGGCCAGCGTCAGTACGGGCGCTGCGAATATGCCGCTCTGGTTCACCCGGAACGAACATACGACGCCCGGCGTGTTTTTCGACCGGAACGTAACTTCGGCGCTGCGCTCCCGCTTGGTCGAATTGCTGGCACATACCAGCTGTACGATTTTTTTGCCGCTTCCGTTGTCGGAGCTTACGACCGAACACCAGCTGTCGTCCGAGGTCGAGGCCTCCCACGCGTCGTTGGTATAGAGCGTCAGGGGTGTTTCGCTGCGTGTGACTCCTACGGCAAGGCCTTCGCTCTGGAGACCGTCGATTTCGATGTAGGGTTCGCTGGTCTGCTGGGTGACGGTGAATTCCTTGCGGAACGAACCTTTGCCGTCGTCGCTGACGATGACCAGCCGCGCCGTTTTGGGCGTGGAAAGGTCGTAGTTGCGTTCGGTCGCAACGGTGATCTCGATGTCGCCGAATCCCTCCGCCGGCGTGATTTCGAGCCACTCCCCGCCGCCGTCGTATTCGACGTGCGCTTTCCACCAGATGTTGGAGGCGATCGAGATCCGTGCGCTTTCGGTCTTGCCGTCGAGCGTCAGGCTCTTGTCGTCGATGCCGACGGCGGGCCGGGTGGTTTCGCTGCTGTATATGTCGGTGTCCGAACATGCGCCCGCAATGAGCAGCGCAGCGAGCATCGAACTTAATATTACCGTTTTTTTCATGGTTCTTTCGGTTTTCTGAATCTATTTTTTATTCGTGTAGTTGTAGTACCAGCCTTCGATCTTGTTGCTTGTCCTGCGGTTGTAGCTGCCGTAAAGCTTTTGCGTGAATTCCTGATGAATACGCTTGGCTATCTGCGACCGTTCGGCGGGGTCCGCCACGCCGCGGGTGAGACGCTCGGTCTTGTCGAGCTTTTCGAAGAACAGCTCCCGCAGGTGCGTCGTCTCTTCGGCGCTCAGACCGAGTTCCTCCTTGGCTTCGGCGGCCATGCTCGCGGCCTTTTCCCGCAGTGCGGCCTCGTCCGTTCCGGCGCCGGCCAGAAACAGAATCGCTGCCGGTAATAATAGGGTCAGGAGCAGCTTCATCAATAGCCGAAGTTTTGGTCCGACGCCGAAATGTTGTAGTTCGCCGATATCTCCGCGTTGGGGAACGGCAGCAGCAGATTCTTCTTCACCTCGTTGAAGCCGTTGGGAAGCACATAGTCGTAGGGCGACAGCGATGCGGTCTCGGCGATCCGGGCGTTGTGGATGTCGATCAGCCCGGTGAGGTACGCCACGCCGAAGCGCCGCGAGTCGAACCACTCGTGCAGTTCGCCTTTCAGTTCGCAGCGGCGCTCGACGCGCAGGGCGGCGCGTATCTCCTCCTGCGACAGGCCTGCATCCCAGTCGGCGGGTTCCGTGCGCTGTTCGTTCGAGGCGTTCCGGGCCCGGAAGAGCACTTCGTTGACATAACCCACGGCTTCCCGCGTATGCGCGCCTCCCAGCTCGTTAGCCGCTTCGGCCAGCGTCAGCAGTAGGTCGGCGTAGCGGTAGACGATGAAGTTCACGTTGGCGTTGCCCGCCGTGAAGGTCGGATCGACCCATTTGCGCAGGTAGGGGAGATACTCGTATTTCGAAGTAGACTGGTCGGGATAGTTCTCCTTGGTATAGGGATAGATGTAGTACTGCTTGCCCCTGTAGTTTTCGTTCTCGACCGTCGTGTTGCATTTGTATTTGTAGTCGAGGTAGGTGCACTCTTCGCGCCAGTCGCCCGGATAACGGTCGTTGTGCTCGTCCCACGCTTCGCGCGAGGGGCGGATCTGTCCGTAGTTGTTCGACGAGTTGGTCAGGGGCACGCCTTCCCAGTAGCCCGGAAGGTAGCGGTACATGAAGGGACAGCTGCCCGTCACGTAGTTCATCTCCATTTCGAGAATCGACTCTTCGGTGTGCTTGTTGGTGTAGACCCACAAGTCGGCGAAGTTCGGAACGAGCGAGTAGGCGTGCGAGTCGTAGACCTCCTTGGCGTTGTCGTACGCCAGCTGCCAGTACTCCTTGGCCGACTTGTCGAACAGCGCTGCGTCGAACGGTTCGCCGGGATGCTCCTTGATACATGCCAGCGCGACGTAGACCTTGGCCAGAAATGCTTTGGCGGCCCATTTGTGCGGGCGTCCGTGGGCATGAGCGCCCTTTTCGGGCAGCATGTTCCAAGCCTGTTCGAGGTCGCCGATGATCAGACCGTAAATCCGGTCGATCGGCGTGCGGGGCTTGTGGCTCTCCTCGATGGAGGCGGCGGGCCGGTCGATATACGGCAGCGCGCCGAAGATGCGCACGAGGTTGAAGTAGGAGAGCGCCCGCAGCAGCCGCGCTTCGCCCTCGATCCGGTTGTGTTCGGCTTCCGACATGCCGCTGCACAATCCGATGTTCATCAGCAGGTCGTTGACCGTATTGATCGTCTGGTAGGCTCCGTCGTAGACGTAGTCGGCCGTGCTGTTGTCCACCGCCACGTTCATCGTCGCCAGCTCGACCATGTAGGTCGAGTTGCGGTTCTGGAGCTGCATGGTGGGCGTATGCCACGACAGGAGCATGTGCAGGTAGCCGCCGTAGCCGTTGCTCTGCGAAATGTAGCCGTAGCAGGAGTTCAGGACGGCCTGCACGCCGTTCGGGGAGGAGTAGACGTCCTCCGGACTGAATTGGGTCGAAGGGTGTTCCGTCAGGAAGTCGTCGCAGGAGGTGCCCAGACCCGCGCCGCAGAGGACGAGAAACAGGATGATTATCTTTTTCATGGTTTATTCCTTTTTATGCGTGATACGGTTAGAAGGTCATCGTGATGCCGCAGACATAGGCCCTCGACGACGGGTACGAGCTCCAGTCCACGCCCACTTTGAGGGCGTTGTTGGTGAAGCTGCTCACTTCGGGGTCCCAGCCGCTGTACGAGCTCCATGTGAAGGCGTTGCGGACGGTGAAGCTCAGGCCGAGGTTCTTGACGACGCTCGTGCGCTTGAAGTTGAACTGGTAGCTGAGCGTGACGGCCGAAAGGCGCATGTAGCTGCCGTTTTCGAGAATCCGGTCCGTGAAGTCCTTGGTCTGGCCGGCCGTGCGGTTCAGACGGGGATAGCGGGCGTCCTGATTGCTCTCGCTCCACGCGCCGAGATAGGCTTCGGTGCGGACGTTGTGCAGGTTGTTGCCCGTCGGCGACGTGTTCGTTTCGGGCAGCAGGTTGCCGTTGGCGATCTGGTTGCCGTATACGCCGTCGAACATCATCGAGAGCGAGAGGCTCTTCCAGCGGAACGACGTGCTGAATCCGTAGGTGAACGACGGGTTGGGATCGCCGATGACCTCCTTGTCCATGTCGTCCACGTTGCCCGATCCGTCGGTGTCGAGGTACCAGATGTCGCCCGGCTGGAGCTGCTGGCCGCGGTATGTCGGCACCAGTCCCTTGTCGATGGCCTCCTGTGTCACGATTCCGTTGGTGCGGAAGCCGTAGAACAATCCGGCGGGACGTCCTTCGATGAAGATGTTGGCCGGCATCTTGAAGTAGTCCGACGTGTTGGAGATCTCCTCGCCCTCGAACGCCGAGGCGAAGATGTTGCCGTGCGATGCCGCCGGAAGTCCGATGCTGCCGATCTTGTTGCGGTTGAACGAAATGTTGGCATTGACGTTCCACGTGAAGTCGGCGTTGTCCACCGGATAGGCGTCCACCGAGAATTCGATGCCCCTGTTTTCGATGTTGCCCCGGTTGATCCACATCGACGAGAATCCGGTCGAAGGGGGAATCGAAATCTGCTGGAGCAGGTCTTTTGTGTTTTTGTAATAGAGGTCGAGGGTCATGTTGAGCCGGTTGTCCAGAAGGCCGAGGTCCAGACCCACGTTATACTGCTCGGTGGTCTCCCATTTGAGCTCCCGGTTGGACATGATGCTGGGCTTGATGCCGATGACGAACTGGCCGTCGGGCGATACCGAATAGTCCGAATTGGGGTCGGCCGTATACATCGAGCTGTAGGTGGTCAGCGTCTGGTAGGGGCTCAGGCCCTGATTGCCGACCATGCCCCAGCCGGCGCGCATTTTGAGGTTGGAGATGAAATTCAGGTTCTTCATGAATTTCTCTTCGGACATGCGCCATGCCGCCGAAAACGAGGGGAAGTAGCTGAAGCGGTTCTCCTTGGAGAACTTGCTGCTGCCGTCGGCGCGGAACGTGGCCGTCAGCACGTAGCGGTCCTTGTAGCTGTAGACCATGCGGGCGATGTAGGACATCAGCGTGCTTGCATCCTCGGAATACCCCGGAACCTGCGTTTTGGCGTTGCTGATCGCGTCGGAGCGGAATTCGAGGGCCGGGTAGTCGGGGAAGTCCTGCGCGTTGATCGTCGAGTTGTGGTTTTCGGCGCTGTTGACCGAGATGCCCAGCACGGCGTCGATGCGGTGGCCGCCCTTGAAGCTCTTGTTGATGTTGAACATGTTGTCCACGTTGTAGCGGAAAGCCACCAGTTCCGAGAATCCCGCGCGGCCGTTCAGACCGTTGTCCAGATACTGGCCGTAGAAACGGGTGCGGTTCTTGTTGCGGTAGTCGGTGCCGAACGTGGTCTTGAAGGAGAGCCATTTGGTGAGGCGGATATCCGCGTAGAGGCTTCCGCTGAGACGGAACTCGTCGCTGCCGTCCTCGTAGCTGTTCAGCCAGAGGTCGGTGCCCTTGTAATCCTCTTCGTCGCCGAGGTCCTCGCCCGACGTCGTGACGTAGGGTTTCGAACCGAGCATCTGGCGGATCATGCTCGTCGCGCGGGTCGCGTTCTGCGTGCCGCCCGGCTCGGTGCCCTGCGTCATCTGGTTCTTGCGGTTCGAGACGGTGGTCTTCGTGCCGACCTTGATGAACTTGGCGATGCGGTGGTCGAAGTTCGCACGGAAGTCGTATTGGCGGACGTTGGTGTTGCGGATGATGCCGTTGTTGTCGAGATAACCGCCCGCGAGGTAGTAGTTCGACTTGTCGCTGCGGCCGCTTACGCTCACGCGGGTGTTGATGCTCACTGCGTTGCGCATCGTATAGTCCTGCCAGTCGCGCGCTTCGAGGACCTCGCCCTCCTTGATGTCGAGACTTACGCCCACGTCGTCGGAGTAGGCCAGAAACTGGTCAAGGTCGAGCACGTCGATGTGCTTGCGCGGCGTGGAGATGTCCACCATCGTCGAGAATTCGATACGGGGCGTGTCCGAGGTGCCCTGCTTGGTGGTGATGAGCACCACGCCGTTGGCGCCCATCGAGCCGTAGATGGCCGTCGCCGAGGCGTCTTTCAGAATCTCCATGCTGGCGATGTCCTGCGGGCTGATGGAGGCCAGTGCGTTCTGCGCTTCCTGTCCGGTGCTGCCCAGCGGGTTCTTCACGTCCTGCGACGAGGGGTTGAGAATGATGCCGTCCACGACGTAAAGCGGTTCGCCGGTGCCGTTGAAGGAGCTTGTGCCGCGGATCTTGACGCTCACGGCGCCGCCCGGAGCGGCGTTTCCGGTGGTCACCTGCACGCCGGCAGCATGGCCCTGAAGCAGTTTGTCGAACGAGGCGACCTGCGCGGCTTCGTTCTTGTCGATTTTGACCGAGGTGACGGCTCCCGTCACGTCGCTCTTGCGCAGCGTTCCGTAACCGACGACCACGACCTCTTCGATCTGGGCTTCGTCGCTTTCGAGTTCGATGTCGATCCGGGTGCGTGTCCCGACGGCGATTTCCTGAGGTTTGTAGCCCAGATAACTTACTTGGAGCGTCTTCTCGGCCGTGGCCGGAATTACGATTTTGTAGCGGCCTTCGGCGTCGCTGCTCGTTCCGGTCGTCGTGCCTTTCACGAGGATCGTGGCGCCGATCACCGATTCGCCGTTTTTGTCGGTTATGCGTCCGCTGACGGCGGTCTGGGCGAAAAGTTCGACCGTGAGCAGCAGAGCAACCGTAAGACAGGCTATGTATTTCGCGTATTTCATGATAATCATCTTTTTAGAGAATTAAAACGTTGCTTTGATGCTCAGGAGGAAAGTCCGGGCGAGCGGATAGGAACCGTTGTCCACGCCGTAGCGGCTCAGGTCGTAGGTGTAGCTGCCTACCATGGGCGAATAACCCGAATAGCCGGTCAGGACGCAGAGGTTTTTCGCCGTGAATGCCAGATCGACGCTCCGGAGCCACTTCCTGCCGATGTCGAACCGGTAGCTTACCTGCACGTTCGACAACCGCAGGTAGGAGCCGTCCTCGACGAAGCGCGAAGAGACGACGTCGGCGCCGACGGCGTTCAGCCGCGGCTCGCCGCCGGCGGGATAGGCCTTGCGGTAGCTGTCGCTGCGCAGGTTCGAGTAGTTGCCCGTGGCGAAGGTCGCCGTGTTGAGCAGATTGAGGTTCATGATGTCGAAATCGGCGGCTCCGTCCATGGTTACCGTCAGGCTCAGGTTGCGCCACGCCGCGCGCGTCGAGAGCCCGTAGCGGTACGACGGATTGGGATTGCCGATGACGGTCCTGTCTTTTTCGGTGACGTTGCCGTCGCCGTCCTTGTCGATGAATTTGATGTCGCCCTCCTGCAGCCGGGTGCCGTTGTAGGGCGGCGTGTAGAGCAGGTGGCGTTCGCGTACGATGCCCTGACTCTGGTAGCCGTAGAACGCCCCGACGCTTTCGCCTTTGCGGTTGACGTTGACCACGACGTCGCGGCCGAACCATTCGCCCGTCGAGTTGCCGAAGACGTCGCCGTCGTTCTCAGCTCCCGTCGCGAGGATCCGGTTGTGGTTGTAGCTGAATGTCGCGCCGAGATCCCACGACCACTCCTTGCGCTCGATCAGGCGGGCCTGAACGCCGACCTCGACCCCGCGGTTCAGGATGCGGGCGCTGTTGGCGTAAATCTCCTTATAGTCTCCGGTGCGCTTGTGGTAGTAGTAGCGCAGTTTGTCTTCGCTTCTGGAATCGTAGTAATTCGCCGTGAGCCGAATCCGGTCGTTGAACAGCCCTGCTTCCAGTCCGACGTTCCATTCGTCGTTCAGGCCGGTCCAGCGTACGTCGTAATAGTTGGTGATGCCGTTCTCTATGGTGATGTCGGGGGCGGTTCCCGTAATGTAGCTTTCGTTGAAGAGGTAGGGATCGAGCGCCTGACGTCCCGAACGTCCCCAGCCGCCGCGCAGCGTCAGTGCAGAGATCGCTCCGGCGTGCTGCATGAAAGGCTCCGCCGCGATGTTCCACGCCGCCGACGCCCACGGATAGAGGGCCGTGTCGTCCAGACTGTTGTCGTAGCGGAACGTATAGTCTCCGCGGACGCCCGCATGGATCGTATAGCGGTTGTCGAAGGTGTAGCAGGCCGATGCGAAGAGGGCCGTCTGCTGCGATTGGAGTCGGACGACGTGCGAAGGCTGGACGTTCTCGGCCAGCTGGATTCCGGTTGCGCGCAGGTCTTCCTTGAAGAACTTGTAGCCTTCGTTGATGTGGTTCACGCTGTTGCTGCCCTCGAACGTTCCGCCGAGCATGGCTGTCAGATGGTGCTTGGCGCCGAATGTCCGGTCGTAGGCGAAGTGTGCGGAGACGTTGTAGCCGATCGCGCGGATGTTGCTCTTTGCGGCGCGTCCCTGCTCTTCGGCGCCGCGCCATACGTCGCTTCCGACCCAGCGCATGCGCTCCTTGCCGCGGTAGTCGATGCCGCCCGCGACGTCGAACGTCAGGCCCTCGGTCAGCGCGGCCTTGAAATAGAGCGACTGCTGCACGAAGTATTGGCTCGCTTCGTCGTCATAGGCCGAGAGCCAGCCTTCGGCGGTGTCGTCGAGCTGCGATCCGTATTTGACCGTGTTGCGCATCGGCGCGGCTTCGGTCATGGCCTTGAGCGTGCTCATCGAACCCAGCGGCGAGGTGCCCTGCGTCATGTTGTTGCGGACGTGTCCGAAGTTGCCGCGCACGCCGATCAGGCTGTTCTTGTTGATCGTGCGCTCGAAATTGGCGCGGAGGTTCAGGATGCCCTGATCGGTGCGCCTGAGGATGCCCTGATCGCCGCTGTACCCCAGCGAGAGGTAGTGGCGGGTGCGGTCTTTGGCGCCCGACACGCTGATGTGATGACTGTGGGTGATCGCCGTCCTGACGGCCTGTCCGCTCCAGTCGATTGCGCCGCCCTGCGCGTCGAAACCCGGATTGGCCTGCTTCATCATCGCCAGATAGTCCGACGCCGGAAGCATCTCCACGTCGTGCCCCATCGTCGAGACACCTATATTAGAATGGTAGCGGACCGTTTCGCCCTTCTTCCCCATCTTCGTCGTGATGACGATTACGCCGTTGGCGCCCTGCGAACCGTAAATTGCCGTCGATGCGGCGTCCTTGAGCACTTCGATCTTCTCGATGTCGTTGGGATTGATTGACGCCAGCGTGTTCTGAACGGCCTGATAGTCGCTCTCGTCGTTCTGAAACGCCGGGGCGGCATCCCTTGTGGTGGGATTGAGGATTACGCCGTCCAGAATGAAAAGCGGTTCGGCCGTTCCCCGGAAGCTTTTCAGGCCCCGGATCAGGGTGCTGAATCCTGCGCCGGGCGCACCGTCGGTCGGACGGATGCCGACTCCTGCGGCGCCTGCTCCGGAGAAGAACTCCTCGATGCCTGCCGCCGTCGAAGTCAGCGGACCGGGGGTGAGCGTCGTGTCGGATACGGTGTTCCGGGCGCCCCGGTTGCCTAACGATACTTCGTAGATCGTTCCCGGATTTTGCTGTGCCGAAGCCGTGGGAATACCCGCATACGATAACCCCAGCGTCGTTAAGCAGAGTATTGCGGCTCTGCGGGGCGTTCGGGTAATTGAATAGTAGACTTGTTTCATTCGGTTTGTAGTTTAGATTAACTTCAGCAAAGCTATATCGTAATATTTTTACTTTTTAGAACTAAATTTTCCAAAACTATCACATAATTATCACGGCGGGGCAAACTGCCGGCCGGTGTCGGATAATGGCTTTGAAATAGTCGTTACGGTTGCGTCGATGGTATAAATTTACGGATAAAATAGTCCGAAAGGATCGTATTCGCGGTGAATTTGCGTATTTTTATAGTTTTGAAAGAATCGTTACAATCAATGTAAAAAAAATACTAAAGTCCCCCGGAGGGTTCCGCTATCTTTGTCGGTGTTAAAATACAGTGCGTTATGCGAAAAATAATTCTGTTTCTGCTGCTGTTCGTGTCTGCGGCCGCTTCGGGTTCCGCCCGGCGGCAGATCCGCGTCGATCTGTCCGCACCCGGAAAACCCCTCGCCGACCGTCCGGTCGGGGTCAATCTCTTCATGCTGATGGACCATGACCGCGGGGAGCGCCGGGCGCGTCCGATGTGGAAGGCCCTGCGGGATCTGGGTGTCCGCTCGGTGCGCTTCAACGAAGGCGAATACGGCGACTGGTATATTTTCACGCACCCGGATTCGGTATACCTGCTGACCCGTCCCGGTGCGAAGCTCTATCCCCGTCTGATCGACATCAAGTCGCGGGGTATCGACGGCAAGCTGACCGATATTGGGGCGGAACCCCGCTACGGCGGTTATCCGCTCAATTGCGAGGGGTTCCGGCCGACCGTCGATTTCAACGATTTCATCCGGATGTGCCGGAAGGCGGGCGTGGACGATCCGACGATCATTATTCCCACGCTGCCGGTGGACTGGACCGCGGCCAAGGCGTTTTATCCCACGCGCGAAGATATGGTGAAGCTCGCGGCGGCGATGGTGCGCTACGCCAATGTCGTCTGCAAATGCGGTTTCCGTTTCTGGGAGATCGGCAACGAACACTATTGGGAAAACAGGGACGATCCGCGCGATACCGTGTGGGCGGCCCGCTGCGCTTCGCTGGCGCTGGAGATGGCGCGTGCCATGAAAGCCGAAGACCCGACGATCGAAATCGGTGTGAACGGCTTTACGGCGCCGTGGCTGGAAACCTTGCTGACCTATGCCGACGGGAACGACCAGCTGATCGACTATGCGGACAATATCGTCCCGCATCAGTACGCCAAAGCCGAACTTATCGGCAGCTACGAGCTTTATAAGGCTTCGGCCGAATATCCGCTGCACGAGGTGGACGAGGTCGTCGGATTTCTGGACCGCCCGGACGCTCCCGATGCGTCCCTGCGCGACCGCCTGAAGATTCAGGTCACCGAGGCTTCGTCGTTCATGCCCGGCAAGAAGGCCCACCGTGTGGACAACGTAGCGTGGGTGTCGCTGGCCAACTTCGAGCATCTGGGCTATATCCTTGCCGCTCCGAAGGTCGAATACACCCATTTCTGGGCTACGCACTGGACCGATGACGAAACTTACTGGTCGGCCCTGAAGATGGACAACCGGCTGGCGCCGATGGGCTGGGGCGTGAAGTTGTGGAACGACAACCTGCTGGACACCTTTTGGAAAGCCGACCTGCGTTCGTCCGCCGTACGCTGTTACGCTTCGGCCGGCAACTCCGGCGAACGGCTGGCGCTGTTTCTGGTGAACAGGCTCGACAGCGCGCAGGAGTGCTGCGTGGAACTCGTCGGATACGGCGGTGCTCCGGAATTCCGCACCTCCGGCATCTGGGCGGCGCATCCCGACGACCGGGATTTCCGGATGCAGAAATTCGGCCGTGGCGTTGCCGAAGACGGTCGGTTCTGCCTGACGCTGCAACCGCTCTCCGTTACCGTAGTCCGTTTCGGAAAATAATGAATCGCTAAACCAAACTACCTTAAAACCAGACGTATGAAATTTTCAATCCGCAATTCGTGGCTTGCCGTCCTGCTGTTGGCAGGGACTGCCGCGGTCCACGGACAGACTATCCGCGAGCAGGTGCTCGATCCGGTCGAGCACAGCGCCGGTTCGTCGATGTCCTACCGTTTCGAACCTCAGACCTATACACCGGCTCCGGAGGGATGCGAGCCTTTTTATATCAGCCATTTCGGCCGTCACGGATCGCGTTACCACACGACGGAGAATATTTACAGGAAGTTTTACGACATCTTTGCCGCCGCGGCCGCGAACAATGCGCTGACGCCGTTCGGCATGGAGGTCAAACAGCGCGTGGATACGATTTTTGCCGTGTGCGACGGGCATGCGGGCGTGCTCACGCCGGCCGGCGAGCGGGAACACCGTGAAATCGCCGCCCGGATGTACCGCAACTATCCCGAAGTGTTTCAGCCGAAGGGCAAGCGGCGGAAAATGCAGGTTTTCTCGCGCTCGACCTCGGTCGGTCGGGTGATTCAGAGCATGCGCTCGTTCGACGGGGCGCTTAAAATGTGCGAACCGGAACTGGATATCCGCGAGGAGTCGGGCGGTGTGTATAACGGCTATCTGAACCACTACACCAAAGCTTACAAGGATTATTACAAGGACGGGGCGTGGCGCGCCGTATACGATGCGAAGCGCGGCTCGTGGTTTTCTCCGGACCGTTTCGTGGAGTCGCTTTTCTGCGATGCGGATTACGTGAAGCGCCACATATCCAGCCGCCGCAGCTTCATGATGGAGTTTTTCGCCGTAGCCTCCATCCTGCAGGACTGCCCGCTCGACGTCTCGCTTTACGACGTTTTCACCGACGATGAGATTTTTGCGCTCTGGCGGCTTCAGAACCTCAGCC
>UMDQ01034802.1_pt1 | contig 21460 bp, 14 predicted proteins | sample 1964531 | NCBI WGS metagenome assembly UMDQ01 (sample SAMEA4835998, study PRJEB28245) | human gut metagenome | biome: gut microbiome; material: fecal sample | place: Denmark | collected 2008
AGACCGATGCGGTGACGGACACCTATCTGGTCGGGCCGGTCGTCGTGAATAATCCGGACATGCCTGAGAATGCGCTTTACGACAGGTGGCTGAACGACAATCCGGCGGCCGGGAAGCGGGATTCGAAATAAACGGAACGGGAAAGGCGCTGAGGTGTGAAAACGGTATCGACGCTCCCGGTCGCGGGGATGCCGGCGGTGTCCGCGACGGGCAGGGATGCCGCGAGTGGTCGCCGATTTGGAGCGCATCGTGCGGGAAGTCCGTGCGGAATCCGCTGTTTTTCCATTTCCGGCGAAATGGTAGTGAATGACGGATGTTGTGGAGGGTATGCCACCGTATTTTTATCCATTTTTCCGGTGCGGAGTCCATTTTAACTTTTTGCAGGTTTGTATTCCTTTGCAGTAAGGAATTCACGCACTAACTTTAAATGAAAACAGGAACAACATGAAACTGCTGAAAACACTATTTGCCGCCCTGCTGCTTTGCTGCGGCGCAGCGGCTTACGGCGCGTCTCCGCGAACGGTGACCAACATCGATTTCGATTGGTATTTCCACCTCGGCGATCTGGAGGACGCGGAGAAGCCGGGGACGGACTATTCGTCGTGGCGCAGACTCGACGTGCCGCACGACTGGACGATAGAGGCGGAATACTCGCAGGATAACCGCCGGGAGAACGCCTTTCTGCCCGGCGGCATCGCTTGGTACAAGAAGGAGATCGAGTGGCGGCCCGAATGGGAGGGCCGGCGCGTCTGCATCGAGTTCGACGCGATCTATACGAACAGCACGGTGTGGCTCAACGGCCGCAAGATCGGCAACCGCCCGCAGGGATATCAGGGCATCAATTACGACCTGACACCCTATCTGGTGAAGGGAAAGAACGTCATGTCGGTCAAGGTGGACAACTCGCTGATGCCCAGCTCGCGCTGGTATCAGGGGTCGGGCATCTACCGGCATGTCAATCTGATCGTGACGGACGATATCCATGTGGCGCGTTTCGGCACGTGGGTGCATACGCCGGAGGTGAGCGCCGAGAAGGCTTCGGTGGCGATCGAGACCGACGTGCGCAATGAGAGCGGTTCGTCTGCGTCCGTGCGGGTCGTTTCGGTCGTGTCCGATATGAACGGCGTCGAGGTGGCGCGGAGCGTATCGGAGGGTCTTATCGGCTGGAAGCAGGAGTTTTTCCGCGACACGCTGACGGTTTTCCGTCCGGATTTGTGGAGTCCCGATGCTCCGGCGCTCTATTCGCTCCGGACCACGGTCGAGAGCGGCGGCAGGGTCGTGGACGAGGTGGTGACGCCTTTCGGCATCCGGAAACTGGAGTTCGACGCCGAATTCGGATTCAAGCTCAACGGCGAGCGCCTGAAAATGAAGGGCGTATGTCTGCATCAGAATATGGGCGCGGCGGGATCGGCCCTGACCGACGACATGTGGCACCGCCGTCTGGTACAGCTCAAGGAGATGGGGTGCAATGCCATACGCACCTCCCACTATGCCTATGCGCCGGAGTTCTACCGCATGTGCGACGAGATGGGTTTCATGGTCGTAGACGAACCTTGGGACGGCTGGTTCCACTGGTACGGCTGCCACAAGGCCCAGTACGACTATACGATCTATTTCCTCGACTGGTGGGAGCAGGACCTCGCGGAGTTCATCAAGCGCGACCGCAACCATCCGAGCGTTGTGATCTGGTGCATCGGCAACGAAGTGTGGGGATGGGAGCGGCATCACTATTTGCAGTGGAAAATCGTCGATACGTTCCACAAGATGGACCCGACCCGTCCTACGGTGCAGGCGCATACCCAGAAACTCTATCCCGATCTGGCCGGCTTCAATGCCGACGGCGAGAATATCGGCGACATCGAGAAATTCCGCAAGGAGCAGCCCGGCAAGGCGGCCGTCGGAACCGAAATTCCGCACAACCGCCAGACGCGCGGCGTCTACAGAAGCGTCGGCTCGTACAACTCGTGGGACAAGCCCGACAACTTCTCGCCTGAAGAGAAGGCCAAGCTTTTTCCGGTGGAAAGCTACACCGAAGAGGAGGTTTTCCCCGAATTCGACAGCCATTACGCATCGAGCTACGACAACCAGCCGCGCCGCGTGACGCACCGCAAACAGTGGCAGCGCACCCGTGATTTCGATTTTATGATCGGCGAATTCTTATGGACGGGCTTCGACTACCTTGGCGAGTCGTGGGGATGGCCCGGCCGCACCAACAACTTCGGCATCATTGACTTGGCCGGATTCCCGAAGGATTCGTATTACCTCTATCAGAGTATGTGGTCGGACAAGCCGATGGTGCATATCCTGCCACACTGGACATGGCCCGGCAAGGAGGGCGTGGAGATTCCGGTCGTGGTCTATACGAACGGCGACGATGCGGAACTGTTTTACAACGGCCGCTCGCTGGGCCGGAAAACCATCGACAGGCAGGAGGAGATGCAGGCCGTATGGCTTGTGCCCTACAAGGCGGGAACCGTAACGGCCGTGGCTTACAAGGATGGCCGCGAGATCGCTCGGACCAGCCACAGGACGGCGTCGAAACCTGCCGCCGTGAAGCTCTCGGCCGACAGAAAGACCATCAGTACGGACAAGCGCGAAGTCGTATACATTACGGCCGACATTACCGATGCGCGCGGCAACTTCGTGCCTTATGCCGACAACCATCTGACGTTCGAGGTGACGGGGCCTTACAAGCTGATCGGCGTGGAGAACGGCGACATCATCGACCTGAGTCCGCACAAGGTGCTCGACCGGAAGGCGTTCATGGGCAAGGCGCTGCTTATTCTGCAGGCGACCGGGGAGAAAGGCGTGCTGAGGGTGAAGGCGAAAAGCCCGGCGCTGAAATCGAATACCGTGACGGTGCAGTGCGACTGACAAGGCACTGAACCAATGAAACCGACACGAATTCCTGCACTGCTTGCGCTGCTCGGTCTGATACCGGCCCGCTGCGGAGCGTAAGATCGACGGGGGGGGGAGTCGGCTGCCCTGCTGGACGGGAGGAGGGCGGCGATCTCCGGAAATTCGGGACTGAGGAACATGCCGCCGACACAGCTCCTCCCCGCAGGGCACGGGAATTAGACATGTCTCTGCCTGAATCCGGTGTGCGTTATTTCGGCAAGCAAGAGTCAGCCGCTTATGTGAAAACATAGGCGGCTGATTTTTTGCAGAGGGCCGGTTTGGGGCAGGTGATGCGGGAGAATCCGCAGGAATCGGTTGTGGAGGGCGGTTTCCGATGCTCGGATTGTGTTTTCCGGTCTCTTTTGTGTGCCGTTTTGCCGGACGGGACGGGGTGCGGGGAGCCGGGACCTTCGGACGCCGGGCCGGGGAATGTCGATTTTTTTTCGTATCTTTAATGCAGTGGGAAATAATTGCGTGACTGCAAGCGATATAAGAAAATCATTATGAAAAAAGTCAACGGATAAGTAAGTCGTAAAGTGTGTAAGATCACTTTATTTTCACGATTTCAAACAACTCTTTATCCTATTGCAAAAGTAATCCTTTTTGCAGAATCTGCAATATAATATCACGAGTTTATTTATCTTTTACGGCTTTGATTTACTCGGTTTCTTAGGCTGTCAATGCTCGTTTGGCATTGAGCCGCGACACGATCTTTTGCTTGTTTGAACCTTCATCCTATAAAGCACGTTAACCTACACGAATAGTCTCCGGCATCAACACTCAGAGGCCGAAGACGAAATCTTTCGCCAAAGGTTGAGGCTGAGTGTAGGCAAAAGGACATTGCATACTGTAATACGCTATTCAAAACTCTTCGGGTTACTCCCCAAGTGAGATTGTCGGAATATGGCAAAATGTCCTTCAATCGCTCAAACGGATTAAAGTAGCCCGAAAAGTATTTGCCATTGCAGGATGCGAAGCTTTTCCTCCGAAGTTGGGAACCCCGTATTGCTATAAGCATGTTTATAGCAACGAACCATTAATGCCAAAATTTACAACTGTAAATTACATCATTCATAAGGATTCTTATAAACTTAATTATCGAATTAGCAATGGATATCGATAAAAAGTGCTAACTTTGCATTAAGTAAACAATGCGTTAAGGGCCTGAAATAAAATATTAACAACAGGATAGAAAAACACTTTCACTGTCTGATAGGCTTTGGTCGGCCTCGCAAAGATAGCGAAAGTGTTTTGTTTAATATACGAAATAAGTTATGGGCGCATTTAGTGAAGATAGCAGAGTAAAATTCCCCACGCTTATACATCTTATAGGAATGGGGTATAAATACATATCTCAAAAGGGACTGTTCACTAAGTATGTGACAATTCCGAAAACGGAATCCGATGCTCTTACGAACATCTTGCTACAACCGTTTTCGGAAGCTTATTTGCGGCTGAATCCTCTGTCTGCACAAGAAGATGCAGACGTTATGCTTCATTGTATTCAGAAGTCGCTCAACAACGACGATCTTGGCAGACAGTTTTACAAAGAAATACTGCTTGACACTACGAACAAAATAATCGACTTGTCTTCTCCTACGAACTTCATTCGCAACAACTCGTTCCAAGTGGCGACCGAAATGACTTGTGGCGACTTGTCAAGCGACAACTTCCGTCCTGACATAACCATTTTCGTCAATGGCTTGCCTCTGGCTTTTATCGAAGTGAAAAAGGAGAACAACCATGAAGGAATCGATGCCGAGCGCAACCGTATGAAAGCAAGGTTTGCCAATCCCTGTTTCCGCCGTTATCTGAATATCACGCAAATTATGGTATTCAGCAACGATATGGAATACGACGAACAACTGAAACAGGGAGCTTATTATGCTACTATCGGCAAAACCGATACCCTCTATAATTGCTTTCGAGAGGAAGGGCAAGATAGTTTTCCTATTCAGAAAAGATATAACACTGTTTCTCCCGAAGACGAGGAGATATTGCTGCGTGACAACAATGTGCCTCAATATAAAAACAATAGCGAGTACAAAACGAATTGTAAAGTAGAGACCCCGACCAAACGCATTTGTGAGAGTTTGTTCAGTTTTGAGCGTTTCTATTTCTTCTTGCGCTACGGAATAGCTTACGTAGACCATCCCAATGGATTGCAAAAGCATATTATGCGCTATCCGCAAGTATTCGCTACAAAAGCGATTGAACGCCATCTTGATAAGGAGGAGCGCAAGGGCATTATTTGGCATACCCAAGGCAGCGGCAAGACTGCGCTTGCGTATTTTAACGTCAAATACCTGACCGATTATTATTCTCGTCAGGGCGTAGTCCCGCAGTTCTTCTTTATTGTGGATCGTATCGATCTTTTGGAGCAGGCACAAAAAGAGTTCTCCCGCAGAGGACTGAAAGTCAATTCCGTTCAAAGTAAAGAGGATTTTGTCAGTCTGGTAAAGGATGGCGTGACTACTCAAAACCAAGAGGGCAGATTGGAAATAACCGTTATCAATATCCAAAAGTTCTCCAAAGACAGTCGGGCACTCGCCAAAAATGCGTATAACGTCAAGGTGAAGCGCATTTATTTTATTGATGAGGCGCACCGTAATTATAACCCAGAAGGCAGTTTTTTGAAAAATTTGATTGCGAGCGACGAGAATGCAATCAAAATAGCGTTGACGGGCACACCCATAATCGGCGAAGGATATAATACCAAAGATATTTTCGGCGATTACATCCATACATATTATTACAACGCCTCTATTGCAGATGGTTACACGCTCCGGCTCATACGCGAAGACATCGGGTCGAACTTTAAGATAAGAATGAAGGAAGCCCTTAACAGCATAAGGGTAAAAAAGCAAACTGTTAAAGAAGTCGATGTCTATGCCCACGAGAATTACGTACACCCTTTACTCGACTATATTATCAACGACTTGCAGGAGTTCCGGAGCAAATATTCCGACCCATCATTGGGCGCACTTGCCGTATGCAACAGCAAAGAACAAGCGATAATGATGTATCGGCTTTTTTTGGAAAACTATGCCGATGAATCGGAACTCGACAATTATACGGGCGAGGATGGACAAATAATCTACCGCAGTATCTCGGCTAACGAAATTGAGGTCAAGAAGACCTCACCCCGAAAAGGGCGTTATCGCGCTGCCCTTATCCTCTATGACAGCTTCGATAAATCCACCCGTTCCAAATGGATTGATTTGTTCAAAAACGGAAAAGTCGATCTGCTGATCGTGTTTCAAATGCTGCAAACAGGCTTTGACGCTCCGCGATTGAAGAAATTGTACCTGCACCGTATGGTCAAGGAACATAATCTGTTGCAAACGCTTACGCGCGTCAATCGTCCGTACAAGGCTATGAAGTTCGGGCATGTCGTGGACTTTGCCAACATCGAGGAAGAATACAGCAAGACAAATAAGGACTACCAAGAAGAACTTGAAAAAGAGGTCGGTCAAAAAAACACTTCTTCTATGGATAGGCTGTTTGTGACCATTGAGGAGGCGATGAAAAATGTTGCAGATGCCAAAGCAACTTTGGCAGACTATGACTTGACCAATCCTCAAATCTTTTCTCGCCAGCTCAATCTGGTGGATGACCTTGCCACAGTCCGCTCCATAAGCAAAAGTCTGGAAATCCTGCGCAGTATGCAGAATATGCTAATCTCACAGGAAAGTCCGGAAACTAAAGAGATTATCGATGTACCCGAAATATCAAATCTTATCAAAGCAGCTCGCAATCGCCTTGATCTTCTCTCGTATGAGCAGAATTCGAACGACCGCGAAAGTGTGAAGCAACTGCTGAATGCCGCATTGGAAAATATACATTTTTCGTTCTATAAGAAAGGGGAAGAGGAACTCGAACTTCAAGAGCAATATAGACAATCGGTGGCTCACACTCGGAACCAATTAAATGCTTGCGTTGACCCCGATGACCCGGAATATCGGTCTATACTCGTAGACTTCCTCGCACTTTTCAAGAAGAAAGAGATGGAATCGGAAGGTGAATTCAATATGCACGACCGCGTCCAAAACATTAACGGCATACTGAAACGCATTCGCCAAATGAACGAACGCGATGCGTTGCGGGCGATCGCCTATAATGGAGACACCAAGTTCGTGCGTATCGAGAAACGGTTAACCGAACAGGCGGACAGAGAAGAACGGGAACATACCGAACCTCGCACCTACGCTTGGACAAAGAAGAAAGAGCAGGTGACGGCTGTCTTGCTGCTTATAAAAGAAGATGTAGACGATGCATTCTTCCACAACGAAGCGATTGTCGAAACTCCGGCTTACTTCACCAAAAACATATTGACTTACGTCACCCGCCGTTTCAAGGATGCGCAGATTTCCACGGAGCGTCCGGCTCGTAAATATGTAAGCGACGTTATTTTCAAAGAATATCAAACCATATACTGATTATGAGTATTGACATCATCAAGCAGCAGACAAAAGACCTTATCGACCGTCTAAAAAGTACGACAAACAATATCGGTCTTGGCAATAGCGGAAATGAATATACGGTTATCGTAGAGACGTTTCTATACAAGTTTCTCAATGATAAGTTTATCTATGAGGCAAAACGTACATTGCCAGAACTTGCCGAGGCGAAGGATGTTTATGAGGCATTGGAGCGACTGTCCGATGATGAATACGAAGAAATGTGCGATATGATGCTCGACACCATTGTATTGAAAAAAGAGCATCTGATACCATATCTTGCCAACCGTCAGAATGAGGATAATTTTGCCACCCTGTTCGATGCGACATTGGAGGCTATTGCCGATACCAACGAGGAGATTTTTTACATTCTCAACGAGGACGAAACCCGTATTTCCATTATGAAACCGCTCTCGGAGGTAGTGACGGGAGGCTCTGCAAAGAAAAACGGCTTTTGCAAATCATTAATCGGCGATGTGGCAAGTTTCTCTTTTGAGGCGGCTTTCGCAGCCGGGTATGATTTCTTCTCCACTATATTTGAATACCTGATTAAAGACTACAACTCCAACGGCGGCGGCAACTATGCCGAATACTATACGCCACACGCCATTGCCTCTATTATGGCTCAATTGCTCGTTGACGAGAACGAGGGTGTAAAAAGCGTAACTTGCTATGACCCATCGGCCGGGACGGGCACGCTTGTCATTGCCCTTGCCCACCAAATTGGAGAGCAAAATTGTACGGTTTTCACACAAGATATTAGTGATAAATCATCTACTATGCTGATGCTGAATCTCATACTGAACAGCATGAGCCATTCTCTGACGCACGTTATACAAGGCAATACGCTGAAACACCCTTATCACAAAGAGGGACACGAATTACGCAAGTTCGACTATATCGTCAGCAACCCGCCTTTCAAGCTCGATTTCTCCGAATATCATTCAGATCTCCAAGCCGACCATTACCGTGGACGTTTCTTTGCGGGTATTCCCAATATACCCAATAAGGATAAGAAAAGTATGGAAATTTACCTCTGTTTCTTTCAGCATTTGCTTTACAGTCTGAAAGAAACAGGCAAGGGTGCTATCGTTGTGCCTACCGGGTTTCTTACAGCCAAGAGCGGTATTGCACTCAAAATCCGTAAACACCTCGTAGATAATAAGATTTTAAAAGGTGTGGTAAGTATGCCGAGCAATGTATTCGCAAACACAGGTACGAATGTAAGTGTGGTTTTCGTAGATAAAAATAAGACCGAAAAGCCTGTGTTTATCGATGCAAGCAAACTTGGCGAAACCATCAAAATAGGAAAGAACCAAAAGACAAATCTTCGTCCTGATGAGATCGCGCAGATTGTAAATACGTTCCGAAATGAAAAAGCGATAGACCAATTCTCGGTTACTCCATCCTACGAAGAAGTAGCGGAAAAAGGGTATAGCTTCTCAGCCGGACAATATTTCGATATTAAGATTGAATATGTCGATATTACAGAAGAGGAGTTCAACAAGCGTATGGCGGATTACGAAAAGACTCTCACCGAACAATTTGCGGAAAGCCACCGGCTTGAAACGGAGATAATGACACAGTTGAAGGCATTGAAATTTAACCAATAAGTGCTATGCTTGATGGCTTAACCCAATGGGCTACACTATTAAGCCCTATAATTAGTGTAATTGCTATAATTGTAGCACTAAGAGTCGCTCGCAGTTCATCGAAAGATGCACAGAAACAGATTAATGCTATTCGTCACCTGCTCGATGTGTTTGTTGCCGCCAATAATTTGGATATAGTAGAAGCTCAACGAAAATATCAGCGGCAACTTGCTGAATTAGACAGCCAAATTGAAGATGCTCAAATGGAAGTCGATACTGTATATCCTTTTGTTGGCGGAGCAAGAATTGACCATATCATTGCCGCCCAAGAAAAGGCGGAACAAAAAGCACATCTCAACCAGTTATTGGCCAAGCGAAAAGAGATAGAGGTAAATCTGTCTCTAATACAGGATTATATAAAAAAGCAGCGCAATAAATGGAGTTAAAGCAATATAAGTTAGGCGATATTGCTAATGTAGAGATTAGCGGAGTTGATAAAAAATGCATAGCTGGAGAATTTTCTGTTCGGCTATGTAATTTCGTTGATGTTTATCGTAATTGGGCTATCACTTCCGAAATGGCTGAAAGGTTCATGCAGGCGACTGCCCGTCAAGCTGAGATCGACAGATTTACAATCAAAAAAGGACAGGTTGCCCTTACAAAAGATAGTGAGACGAGAGACGACATCGGAATATCCACCTATATAGCAGATGATTTTGATGATGTGGTCTTAGGATATCATAATGCCTTAATTACTTCCAATCCAAAGTTGTTGAATGGGAAATACCTTAATGCATTATTGCACACTGATTATGCGAAAAAGTATTTTGCCAACAATGCGTCTGGCAGCGGACAACGGTATACTCTTTCGGTTGATGCACTAAATTCTTTTCCTGTGCTATTACCTTCATTGAGGATGCAGGAGAAAATAGGCAATATTTTCTCTAATATAGACCGAAAGATTTTACTTAACCGTGCGTTAAATCAGAATTTAGAGGCGATGGCGAAGCAACTCTATGATTACTGGTTTGTTCAATTTGACTTTCCTGATGAAAATGGAAAGCCGTATAAGAGCAGTGGCGGTAAGATGGTTTGGAATGAGAAGTTAAAACGCAATATCCCTACAAATTGGGAAACTGTGGAATTAGGAAATACTTGTGAAATCTTACTTGGAGGAACGCCAGATACAGAAAATGAAACTTATTGGGGTGGCTCATATTCTTGGCTAAACTCTGGTGAAGTTGCCGAATTTCCAATACTTAAATCAGAGAAGACAATTACGGAAAAAGGTCTTAACTCTTCGGCTACCGCTTTTGCTCCAAAAGGAAGTGTCACACTGTCTATAACTCGACATCTGCGCCCAAGCATTTTGGCTATTGATGCTTGCATAAACCAATCGGTTGTAGCGATTAAGGAAACAGACGAAATACGTAAAGAGTACTTGTATCCTCTGATGAACAGAGAGGTTCCTCGTTTAATGACACTTAGAACGGGAGCACAGCAGCCACATATAAACAAAGAAACGGTCGAATCAATATGGATGGCTATACCGATATCTGGCATTCTTGACAAATACTATACAATTGTTTCGCCCATATATTGTAACATTATTGAGAATGCTATAGAAATAGAGAATCTTATTATGCAGCGCGACGAGCTTCTTCCTCTTTTGATGAACGGTCAAGTGTCGGTAAATTCTGATTTATCTGCCGATTAAGTTCTATTTTGCGGTCAAGAGTACGGAGCAACTTGCCCATGCGTTTTTGTTTTACCAATTCAGGGATTCATACGGTGCAATCTTTGATTTTATCCGGTGATGATAGTTAGGGTTCGATAATAGAAATTCAGTTTGCTTTATAGCATTTATCATTGATTCTTTGGATAGAAGTTCGGGCTACCATCGCTTTTGAAACTCTTCGGAAAGCGCGACGATTCGTGAGTTGATATCGACGAGTTGCATGGTCGCTTTTTCCAGCTTGTAGAGCAACGACAATGCTTTTCGTTCGGAAAAGCGGATGCGCAGTTCTTTGACGACTTGATTATAGTTGACTCCGATCGCCCGATATTGAGCGTGCAGTTGCGTCAGTTTGGCTACGTATTCCAGCGTTCCGCGGTCGGTTTTTATCACTCGGAACACGTCTCCGAAGACCCGCGCCTTGATAAAAGCCGCCTTCGACAACAGCCCCGATTGCTCGTACATCGTCAGAAATCGGGCGTGTTCAACGGCGGAAAAGTTGACGGAATACCGATATTTGGCGGTGTCGATTTTGGGTGGCCGTCCGCCTTTTCCCTTACGGGGCAATTTGTTTTTCTCCATAATCGAAATTTTTGAGGTAAGGCCGTCGCCTCCCGGTTTCTGAAAATTTCGATTCGTTCGCGGTGTGCCGCCGATTCGGAAAGCGCCGACTTCGGAGGTGCTTTCACACCCTTGCGGGCAAGCTGTTTTCTGATGCAAAAAACTTTTTGTGCAGCAGAAAACACAGCTTGCTATTTGCCCTTTGCAAATACATTCCGACCGTCTGCGGTCGGAACATTGAACCGGCCGCCGTAAAGACGGGCAAGGCGGCATCCATTCCACGTCGGAATCGTTACAGCGGCAAAGATACCGACCGATTCTGCGATTCGATTCTTCGGAGACAATGCCTCTTCCCGCCACTTCAACGCCACAAGTGACAAAGGGTCGAAACAAGCATGAGACGTTCGGTCATACGATGATTTGACCGACCGAATAATCGGATGGCTGTTTGGATGGTTGAAATATCTATCGGCCGACTGCTTGACTGAATACATGAATAAATGTACAATCGACTGTATGAGTAAACATTCTGATGATTGCATGCGTGTATGACCGATCAAACGATCATACAATCAAACGTGTGACTATATGGTTAACTGACTGAATAGCCATATGTTTGTTCATGCAACAGCATGCGTATATGCCAGTGCGCCGAGCAGCAGCCACGCCGTCCAACTCGACCCCATGCCAAGTGGAAGGGTGGAGGATTTCTGTTTCCGTTTATTTTTCTCTGCTCTTCTCATAATCTTCGACTTTTTTTATATGCCGTAGCGGAGCCGGTGGATGGAATCTGTTTCAGTAGCTCGAAAGGTTCGGGATTAGCTCACGACAAGATTTTCGCGTGACATACGCTTCGCCCGAAAGGCGCAAGGAAGATTTCACGCGAACCCGTCCGTCGGCCCGATCTTGCACGAGCGTGAATCCCGAGAATACCTTTGCTACTGCAACAGATTCATCCGTTCATACCGGCCCGTACAGGATTGAGGAATTCGAGGAGAAGATTCGAGCGTGAGAAGCGCAGAAAAAATTGATGATACGGCGGACTTGATTGGGCGAAGTGCCGCCGCACGAACCGGTCGAACCGAACCCAAGACAGAATGACAACAGTGCCACATGCTGCCACTTCGAGGCCAGATGTACGCATAGACAAATGGAGGACAACGAGTTGTTCCATGAAGCGTTATCTTTGAGCATCCGGGGAGTAAAATGAATCAGAGTATGGAAATAGTAAGTATTGATACCCGAATCTTCGACGAGATGATCCGGCAGGTGAAGGCCGTCGAAGAAAAGGCCGTCGCATTGTGTCGCGGACAAGAGGATTTGGGATTGAAAAAGTGGCTGGATAATCAGGATGTCTGCGAGATATTGGGAATATCCGTGCGTGCGCTGCAAGAATATCGCAATAAGGGATTATTGCCGTTCACTTGCATCAAGCACAAAATGTTCTACAAGCCCGAAGATGTCGAGGCTTTTTTGAAATCATCGTATCATCAGCAAAATCGAGCGAAATGAAAAACTATCTGATGGGGCAGCAAGACCCCTGCATAAAGGACATTCTTCACCGGTTGGAGCACACGGACAAGGTGCTCGACAAGTTGAGCAAAAGTTTGAAACGGACGTTCAACGGCGAACGGTTCATATCCGACAGCGAACTGTCCCGCGTATTGAAAATCAGTCGCCGAACATTACAGGACTATCGAAGCGCGGGCATCTTACCGTATTATTTAATTTCCGGTAAGGCTTTTTACAAAGAATCGGATATTCAGCAAATGTTGGAAAAGGCGTACCGACCGTCGTTCAATGTACGGAATATTGTGTAGACGCGAGCGTATAAAAAAGCGGAAGACGGCTCAAACGGTCGTCTTCCGCTTTTTTTGCCATAATTTTAAGTATAATTTCCTCAAACGTTAATTTTGATGGCCCATTTCTTGCAAATCTATTTTTTAATCGTAAATTTGCAAGAAATAAATAGCCATGATTGAAAGGACATTACAAATAAAGTTGTTAGAGCTGACGAAAAAGTATCCGATAGTAACCTTGACCGGGCCTCGACAATCGGGTAAATCGACTTTGCTGCGTCATGCTTTTCCCGATTATAAATATGTTTCGCTTGAAGACCCCGATATGCGTTTGTTCGCAACGGATGATCCGAGAGGTTTTCTTGCAACTTATCCGGACAAAACGATTATCGACGAAGCCCAACGAGTTCCGGCTCTGTTCTCCTATATCCAGACGCATACGGATAAAAAGGGACGTGAGGGGATGTATTTGCTGGCCGGTTCGCACAATTTCCTGTTGATGGAAAATATCAACCAGTCGTTGGCTGGAAGAACCGCCATACTGAAACTTCTACCGTTTTCTCACGCGGAGATGAAAGAGAGTGCAATACTTCCACGGACAGTCGATGACGAGATTTTCAACGGAGGCTATCCTCGTCTTTATGATAAGGACATAGCACCGTCGGATTACTATCCGTTTTATATCCAAACCTACGTAGAACGGGATGTGCGTCTGATGAAGAACATCGGCGATCTGAGCAAGTTCATTCGCTTTATTAAACTGTGTGCAGGGCGTATCGGGCAGCTGCTCAACCTTTCGTCGCTGGCCAATGAGTGCGGCGTTGCCGTTTCGACTATCTCGACTTGGATTTCCGTATTGGAGGCAAGCTACATTTGTTACCTGTTGAAACCCGATCATAACAATTACGCTAAACGATTGGTCAAGACCCCGAAGCTTTACTTCTACGATACGGGCTTGGCGTGCTCGCTGCTGGACATACGGACAGCCGAGCAGGTATCGACACACTTTTTACGAGGCGGTTTGTTCGAGAATCTCGTAATTAACGAGTTCGTGAAAACAGCCTACAACAGAGGTGAAGAACCGAATCTCACGTTCTGGCGCGACAGTACCGGCAACGAAGTGGATTTGCTGCAATATATCGACGGCAAGCCGTACGCTTACGAAATCAAATCGGGAGCAACCTATTCGCCGGATTTCTTCAAGGGCATCGCCAAATGGGCCAAGCTATCGGGAGCAAACCCAGAACAATGCTTTGCGATCTATAACGGAGAGAAGAATATGAAAACCTCGGCCGGAGAACTCGTGAAGTGGTCGGATTTAACAGTTTGATATTATGCCATTAAGAATTGATGTCCCTGAAAACTTCCTGAATCTGTTTCATAAGATTCTTGAAAATGAACCTGTCGAGAATGGTAACAAACTCAATTTATTCTCGCTTAAAATATCAAACAATGCTTTTACATATGCAAATTTGGTAGAGGAACTTGGAAATATTCTAACGACATATGCTCTTTCCCGAAACGCATACGATGAATTGTGCAGCCAAAAGAAATACAACACTCTTGTATCCAAAGCGAAAGAACGTTTAAGAAAGGCAGAGAGCAATGATGGAGAATTGGGTGAGATTTTGTTATATACCATGTTGGAAGCTCACTTGAAAGCTCCTAAACTATTGACTAAACTCGAATTGAAAACGGACCCTAATCATTACGTAAAAGGGGCGGACGGGGTTCATTTATTAAGAATAGACGACAATACATTCCAATTCGTATTTGGCGAATCCAAACTATATTCCGACTTAAAAGAAGGCGTAAAGAAGGCTTTTGAATCTTTGAAAAATCTCTTAAAAGAAGATCTGAATAAGTTACGGTATGAAATACAGCTTGTCAATTCGAACTTCTTGAAGGAGGCGCATGATGAACATTCTGTAGACCTGCTGAAAAAATTGCTGATCCCAAGAGAAAATGATGAAGACCTGAATATAGATCACTCATTCGGGATATTTTTAGGTTTTGACGTCGAGATTACTGATGATGAACGGAAATTAAATAATACGGATTTCAGAAAAACTATCTATGATAAAGTTGAGAATGCTGTAAGGGCCATTCTTCCGACGATCAATGATCAAATTAAACAAAAGGATTTTAGCGGATATAATTTCTACATATACATCGTCCCATTCTCAGAGCTTAAGGAACAGAGAAAAAGGATGATTGCTGAATTAAAGAGATAAATGAAGATGACAGCTGCAAATCAGATAGCCCAAACGATTATTTCGGATTCATATTTTCTTAAACTATTCAGAACGTGTGTTGAACGTTCGGCTTTACGCATATTGAATATTTCCACCGAAGAAAAATATACCGAAAAAGAATTTCGCGACTTATTGCGATTTGCAGACTTATTATCGACCTCTTCTATTTCGGATGCGCGCAATTACGCATATAAAATCATTACCTATCTAAATCCTTACTGCAAGGATAATATGTACTATCAAACCGTTGCAAAAGCTGTTTATAGTAACTTGGGCAATTTCCCCGCTATATCTTATTTAGAAGCCGACAATAATAACACCTCTAATTTGCCGTTCGATCGCTCGGTTCAGAATGAAGCAAAAAAACTTATACAGGAAGTTCCCGATGGCGCAGAGCACGTTTTTACGGATATTCAATACGATTTGTTTTCAAAATTGATTTCATCACGCGAATTCAGTTTTTCCGGGCCGACTTCTATGGGAAAGTCTTTTGTCATCAAAGCGTTCCTGCGATGTGCAATTCAAAATACACCGCAGGAAAACTTTATCATATTGGTTCCAAGTCGTGCATTGATAAATCAATACGCCATTGAACTGAAATCTGAAATGGGAGCATTGTTGGAAACCAATAATTATAAAATAGTCACTAACTCAAATATCGCGGAACTGCCAATAAATGAACAATGCAATTATGTTCTGATTCTTACGCCCGAGCGTTTGATCAGTTACATATCGCAGGAAAAGAATCCTTCGATAGGTTTCCTTTTCGTGGATGAAGCGCACAAATTAGCACAAACGGAAGACGCCCGCAGTATAACTACCTATACGTCTATCGAAAAAACGCTGAAAAAATATCCGGATATAAAACTTTATTTTGCCTCGCCCAATGTCTCCAATCCTGAGATCTTATTATCCATGTTTCGGAATGGAAAGGCAGAAAATACTTTTAAGACGCAAGAAACTCCAGTTGCACAAAACTTATATTTCATAGATTTATTAGAGAAGGAATTATCCTATTGTTTGAATGATGAATTCATACCGATAAATCATCCGGTATTGGCAGATATTTCGTCTATCAATGATGTATTGCTTCGCTTCGGACAACGTAGCAATTTGATATATTGCAATGCGAAATCAAAAGCAATTAGTTATGCGAAAGAACTTGCGGCGACCATAGAATGCTCCGACAATAAAGCGTTGAAGCGAGCAGCGTCTATTATCAAGGCTTATATACATCCCGATTACTACCTTGCAGACTTGGTCCAAAAAGAAATTGCATATCATTTCGGGAATATGCCGCAATTGATCCGTAATTTGATAGAGGATTTATATCGAGACGGTCATTTGAAATATATTTTCTGCACTTCAACTTTGCTGGAAGGTGTAAATATGCCCACGCAAAATCTATTTATTTTAGATGATAAAAAAGCGAAGAAGATTTTAAGACCTATTGACTTTTGGAACTTGGCGGGTCGAGCAGGACGTCTTGCGAAAGAGCTTCAAGGAAATGTATTCTGTGTTAAACATGAGAAATCAGGATGGAAAAACCCAAGTTTCTTTAAAGAAAAGGACATACAACTTGTGCCAACGGTTTATGATATTATCAATAATAATTTAAAGAAAATTGAAGAAATCCTCCAAGAGCAAGAGATTGAAGGAACCAAGAAAGAAAAAGAAATAATAGAGTATATAGCCAATATTATTTGTATTGACACATTGGAACCTAAAACCGGTTATCATAGCCCTATTATATCAGCCTTAATCGAAAAAAATAAAACTGATATAATTGAGTTGGCAAAATCTAAATCGGCTCAAAATGAAATACCTTATCAGATTCTAAATTCAAATGATAATATAGAATTAGCACGACAAAACAAGGCGTTTAAGCGATTAAAAGAATTACATAAACAGAATCGGAATATCTCGTTGCCCAATCAAATAAAACATCCAATATGTTTGAAGGTTTTGGAATTATTGTATAAACTATATGGGTGGAGTGATAGTAATACTAAGTTAAAGAATGTAAATTCTCTTTCTTATTTCGCGACACTGATGTGTAAATGGATTAATAACGAAAGTTTAAGTCAAATTATCTCGGAATCAATTGAATATAATCACGAAAAACATCGTAAAATAAGTATAGATCATAAACTTATTGAGTTCGATCGGCATAATAAAATCCATGTAAATGAATTAATAAGTGAGATTATAGAAGATATCGAGGAAATTCTCAGATTTCAGCTTGAAAAATATTTCAATCATTATCATATGATGGTTAAAAATATTTTAGGAGAAGATAATGCCGGAGAAAATTGGGCGATGCTTTTAGAGTATGGAACTCAGAACAGAGAAATAATCGCTTTGCAAAATATGGGATTGTCGAGATATTCTGCGCAAAAAATTGTCAAGGAGTGTAGAGGTGCATTTATTTCAGAAAATGGACAACTTAAAAAAGTAGATAAACACAAAGTATTATCCAAGCTCCAAAAGGATTCAATAGAATATATCGAAGCTCAGAGATTGCTATAAAGAGACTATGATGAAAGACAAAAGACGGCCTGCGCGGCCGTCTTTTGTCTTGTCGGAATTTTAGTTCAGCATTCTGTTCTTACTTGTCGGCACTTTCCAGACGATAGCTGGTGTCGTCGCTCGTTCAACGATCCAGCGTCTAAATACTTCGGCATTTTCGGATTTCAGTCGGAAGGCCAGTGCCGTAATCATTTCAAGATTGTACCGTTCGACGATGTTTCCATCTCGGCAGCGGATGCGGCGGACAACACGGTCTGCGTGCAGAATGCCGCTTTTGAGAATCGCTCGGATATTCGCGTTTACAGCAGCAGAGAATACTCCGAACAGGTCAGCGGTCTGGCTTTGCGTAAGCCATATTCCATTAGCCGTGAGGCGAATCGTTACCAGCCCGTTTTCGATCGTTATGGGTTGAGTCGTCATATACACTTAATTCTTTATAGGTTCTTCATAGAGTTCGAGCTTTCGGCTTGCGGACAATTTCCGCAGTTGCTTCGTATCCTCGTCCACCTTTCTGTCCGTTACATGGGCATAGATTTGGGTGGTCATCAATCGTCGGTGTCCCATCATGCGGCTGACGGTCTCTATTGGCACGCCCAACGAGAGCGTGATATGCGTTCCGAAATTATGCCGGGCCTTGTGGAATGTCAGATTTTCAATTCCGTAGACTTCACCCAGTCGTGGCATAAGTTTTTGTAACTTATGATAGGAGTAAATCGGTAGCAGCCGGTCGTCAGTACGTTCGGCCCGATACTTTTCGATAATCCGCAGAGGTATGTCCAGCAGCCGCACGACCGATTCCGTACCAGTCTTCTGTCGTCGGATATGTATCCACCGTACACCCTCTGTGTCTTGCGTAATATGTTTATCCGACAGTTGTTTCAGGTCGGCATAAGCCAGCCCCGTAAAGGTCGAGAAGATGAACCAGTCTCTCGCCCGTCGCAGTTCGGGATCGGCGACCTGCTCGGCGAGCAGACGTTTCAGTTCGTCGAGTTTCAGATGGCGGCTCCTGCGCTTGGGCAGTTCGGGGTGCAGTACAGCATAGGGGTCGCGACGCAATGTTCCTTGATTGACGGCTCGCACGGTCATCTTCTTCAATCGGTAGAGATGTTCGTGTACCGACTTCTGCTGTAGGCGGCGTTCCGTGCGCAAAAACAAGTCGAACGCATCGTAGAACTCCCGGTCGAGGCTGCGCAATGTTATATCCTCCTGTCCGTATCTCTGTTGCACGAACTCTCGCAGGTGATTGTATGAACGCACGTAGCACCCGTAGGTCTCTTTCGTGCGGTCGATGCCGACCCGCTTGCGAAACTCCTCGTTATGTTCCCTAAACAATGCCAGCAGGGTCAGCGGCTTCTGCCCGATGCCTTTCACGGCGTTCTTCACCAGCTCGGCAGTCACGAAACCGAGTGATAGATTGATTCGCTTGTAGTGCGCTTTGATTTTGTCTGTCAGGGTGTCGATAGCTCGGTTTACCTCGTTGGCATTGCGGCTTCGGCCGTCGGCACGTCCGGTCGTGGGATTCCAGATGGCAGGATCGACCGCGACTTTCGTCCCGATTTGCGCTGCTTCGGCGTCGATACTCACCTTACACAAGAGCTGGCACAAGCCGTCCTTGCGGACTTTCGTGCGGTTGATATAGAACAGCACGGCGAACGTGCTGCGACGTTTCATATCTTTATTCTTTTCCATCAGATAGCGATTGTAAAGCGTTCTGCGATTCGTTTGTCGAGCGACTGCGTATCGGTGTCGATCTTGTTGTCCGTCACTTGGGCGTAGATCTGCGTCGTATCGACGCGGCTGTGTCCCAACATGCGGCTGACCGTCTCCATCGGCACGCCATGTGAAAGTGTGATTTCCGTGGCGTAGGTATGGCGCGCCATATGAAAGGTCAGCTTGCGGTCGATGCTGCAAGCAGCAGCGAGGTGTTTCAATCCTCTGTTCAACTCCGAGTTTCCGTACATAGGGAGCAACTTCCCGTCAGACGCTATATCGCGATACTTGTCGATGATATGAAGCGGCAGGTCGAGCAGAGGTATCTCGAACTCCACGTTCGTCTTTTCCCGTGCCGCCTTAATCCATACCGTTCCGTCTTCAGCCGTCTCGAGATTCGCGACGGTCAGTCGGCATAGGTCGCCGTAGCTGATACCCGTATAGCAGGAGAACAGGAACAGGTCGCGGACGAGGTAGAGCCTCGACGAAGGAAGCGGCGTAGTCATCAACCGCTGCAACTCTTCGCGCGAGAGGTAACGCTGTTCGCGTTCGGGGCGCGGAGGTTCGTAGCCAGCGAATGGGTCGGCGGTGATGATACCTGCGGCGACGGCTTTGTTGATTATCGTATGCAGCAGCGACATATACAGAACGGTCGAACTCGGAGCCAGTCGCCGCCCCGTGCGCAGGTACAGGTCGAACTTGTCGATGAACGACCGGTCCAAAGCCGAGAAAGGAATATCCGACAGCCGAAGCCGCTCCGACAGGAACCGCCCGACGTGCCCGCAGGCGCAACGATAGGTCAGTGCCGATTTGGCCGTACGATTCACGCCGACCCGCTTCTCGAAATGTTCGATATACGAATGGAAGTATTCGAGCAACGTCTCCTGCCTGGAGGCCATACCCAACAGCAGACATTTGACCTCCTCGGCCGTCACTCGTTCGCGAACGGCAGACTGCTCGCGGTAGATGGCCAGTGCCGAAGCACGCAGCTCGTCCAGTCGGCGGTTGATTTCGACCGCTTCGGCGCTTTTGCCTTTCATGCGTCCTGACGTCCACAGCGAACGCGGTGCGAGCATCTTCGCGCTGAACACGCTTTCCGAACGGCCGATTGTCAAACGGCCCATGACGGGGCAACGACCCGCACTGTCCGATTCATTCACATCCGTGCACCTTTTCTCGCCTCGGCATAGCGCGAACGAGTTCGCCTCTGCCCTCGGCTTACCGAAAACGTTCTTTTTGAGGTAGAACGCGACCTTTACATCTTCTTGATTCATAACTCTATTAACCGTTTACAAAATTAGCTGGTATAGAGTTATTTGAAGCCATGAAAAACGAAGCGGAACATAGAATAAGATACGGTGCTTTCATCTCCGAAGCCGTCTATTCGCGAAACTCCGAGAAAAACGACTATCTTTGTCTTGGAGTTTCGTGAGAAAACCGGTGTTCCTCGAAGTGCAGAACCGTTTTTGTAGGATGGAAGTGAGGCTTCGACTGCCTCTTTCCCGACCCGAAAAAGGCAACGGATAAGTAACGAAAACCTCGCTCAACTCCTCGAAATCCGGCTTTTCGGCCTTTCGGAAAGGGGCTGAGGTTCTACCCATTGCGATTCTGCATTTCAACCACTTACATTATTACTCTCCAAACGCCCGCTTTATCCGATTTTCTTCGTATCTTTGCACAAAACCCCGTGTTGCGGCCGTTATTATTCATGTCGTGCAGACCGCAGATTTTTACCTTTACACCTCTCCGATAGCAATTCTGGATGTTTGCGGCGGAAAAAATGTCGATTTTTCCCGGAATGTTTTTCAAATGCGGAGGAATTTGCCGGGGTTTCTTGCGATCAGCGGATTTCTGCGATTTTTTTTCACGCCGGGCCTGTCCCGCACTTCGTGAGACGACGCCCGCGATGCGGGATTGCGGC
>UMDQ01024014.1_pt1 | contig 21327 bp, 17 predicted proteins | sample 1964531 | NCBI WGS metagenome assembly UMDQ01 (sample SAMEA4835998, study PRJEB28245) | human gut metagenome | biome: gut microbiome; material: fecal sample | place: Denmark | collected 2008
TTCCGGCGAAATCCGAGGAACTGCAAATCTCCTATTTGGGGTACAAGACTGCTACGGTAGCCGTTGCGCCTGAGGTGAAGGTCACGCTCGAGCCGGATTCTCAGACCGTGGAGACGGTCGTGGTTACGGGTATGACCAAAACGGATAAACGACTGTTCACCGGTGCATCCGACCAGTTGGTTGCCGACGATGTGAAACTATCGGGTCTGGCCGATATCAGCCGCGGTCTGGAAGGCCGTTCGGCCGGTGTCTCGGTGCAGAACGTATCGGGTACGTTCGGTACCGCTCCCAAGATCCGCGTCCGCGGTGCGACGTCGATTCACGGCAGTTCGAAACCGCTTTGGGTCGTGGACGGCGTCATTATGGAGGATGTCGCCGATATTTCGGCCGAGGACCTCTCTTCGGGTGACGCCACGACGCTGATCGGTTCCGCCATCGCGGGTCTGAACGCCGAGGATATCGAGAGTTTCAATATCCTGAAGGACGGTTCGGCCACCTCGATCTACGGTGCGCGCGCTATGGCCGGCGTGATCGTCATTACGACCAAAAAGGGACGTGCCGGCGTCAGCCATATCAATTATACGGGCGAGTTCACGTATCGTATGATTCCCTCCTACGCCGATTTCAACATCATGAACTCTCAGGACCAGATGTCCGTCTATCAGGAGCTGTACAACAAGGGCTGGCTGGGCAATTCGCGTGTCACCAACGCGTCGGCGAGCGGTGTTTACGGCAAGATGTATTCGCTGATCAATGCCGGACTGCTGGAAAATACCGTGGAGACGCGCAACCGCTATCTGCGCAAGGCCGAGTACCGCAACACGGACTGGTTCAAGGAGCTTTTCCAGAATACGGTCATGCACTCGCATTCGGTAAGTATCACGTCGGGTACCGAGAAGTCCGCCTACTATGCGTCGATCAGCGCCCTTTTCGATCCGGGATGGACGAAGACCAGCGAGATTTCCCGTTATACGGCCAATCTCAATGCGACGTATAATATCTCGGACGCCCTTACGCTCAACCTGATTACCAACGGTTCGTACCGTAAGCAGAAAGCGCCCGGAACGCTCGGCGCCACGACCGACTATGTAACGGGCGAGGTGAAGCGCGATTTCGACATCAACCCCTATTCGTATGCCCTGAATACTTCGCGCGTGCTCGATCCGAAGGAGTATTATGTCCGTAACTATGCGGATTTCAATATTCTCCATGAACTGGCGAACAACTATATCGACCTAAACGTCGCCGATGTGAAATTCCAAGGCGAACTGAAGTGGAAGGCTTTCAAGGGATTCGAGGCTTCGGCGCTGGCTTCGGTGCGCTATACCGGAACTTCGCAGGAGCATAACGTACGCGAGGCTTCCAATCAGGCGAACGCCTACCGGGCCATGGGTACGACGACGATTCGCGACAACAACCCGTTGCTGTACAAGGATCCGGATGATATTTACGCCGTTCCCGTATCGATCCTGCCCGCCGGCGGTATCTACACCCGTACGGACAACCGGCTGCTGTCCTATGACTTCCGTTTCTCTGCGACCTATAATACGACGATCAACAATACCCATATCGTCAATGCCTATCTGGGTATGGAGACCAACCAGAGCGATCGTCAGAAAACGTGGTTCCGCGGCTGGGGCCTGCAGTACGATTCGGGTGAAATTCCGTTCTACGACTATCTCGTCTTCAAGAAGGGCAAGGAGGATAACTCGCCCTATTACGAAATGGGCAACACCCACTACCGCAACGTCGCTTTCTTCTTCAACGGAACCTACTCCTACAAGGGCCGCTATACGCTTAACGGCACGCTGCGTTACGAAGGTAACAACGCGCTGGGCCTGACGACCCGTTCGCGCTGGCTGCCTACGTGGAACGTTTCGGGCGCATGGAACGTCCACGAGGAAAATTTCTTCAATTCGATCAGCAAGGCCGTTTCGCACCTGTCGCTCAAGGCCTCCTATTCGCTGACGGCCGACCGCCCCTCGGTGACCAATGCGCTCGCCGTCATCCAGAGCTATTCGCCGTGGCGCCCCTCGGCCGGCGTTACCGAGTCGGGTCTGACGATCAAGGATCTGGAGAACAGCGATCTGACCTACGAGAAGAAGCACGAGCTGAATATCGGTGCGGATTTGGGCTTTCTGGACAACCGCATCAACCTGACCGTTGACTGGTACAAGCGCGACAACTTCGACCTGATCGGTCGGGTGATGACGCAGGGTATCGGCGGCCAGATCCAGAAGTACGGCAACGTCGCGACGATGAAGTCGCGGGGTATCGAGTTCTCGCTTTCGACGAAGAACATCAAGACGAAGGATTTCAGCTGGACCACCGATTTCATCTATTCGCACATGAAGAACGAGGTGACCAAGTTCAATACTTCCACCCGTGCCTTCAACCTCGTTTCCGGTATCGGTTTCTCGCGTGAGGGCTACCCGGTGAATTCGCTTTTCTCCTACGATTTCCGGGGGCTGAACGAAGACGGCGTTCCGACATTCATCAACGAAGCGGGCGTGCTGACTTCGACCGATATCAACTTCCAAGAGACCGAGCGTTTCGACAATCTGGTTTATTCGGGTCCCTCGGAGCCGACGGACGTCGGAAGCTTCGGCAACATCTTCCAGTACAAAGGTCTGCGTCTGAACGTCTTCATCACCTATTCGTTCGGCAACGTTGTTCGTCTCGATCCGGTCTTCTCCAGTATCTATAACGACCTCGACGCCATGCCGCGCGAGTTCCGCAACCGCTGGATGACGCCCGGTGACGAAAGATACACTGATGTTCCGGCTATCGTGTCGAGCCGTCAGGTGCGGAATGACAGCAAGTTGTCGTACGCCTACAATGCCTACAACTATTCTACGGCCCGAATCGCCAAAGGCGACTTTATCCGCATGAAGGAAATTTCGCTGACCTACGACTTCCCGAAGCGCTGGATCAAGAAGCTGAGAATGTCCAACCTCGCGCTCAAGATTCAGGCGACAAACCTCTTCCTGATCTATGCGGACAAGAAGCTCAACGGTCAGGATCCGGAATTCTTCAATTCGGGTGGTGTGGCCACTCCCGTGCCGAAGCAGTTTACCTTAACGCTCAAAATCGGTTTATAATTTAGTTTAAAGCATATGAAAACGAACAAATTGATATATTTCCTGCTTGCGGGACTTCTTGTTGCGGGACTCTCCTCCTGTAACGATTTCCTCGACGAGCAGCCTGACAACCGGACGATTATCGATTCGGAAGAGAAGGCTATCAAGATGCTGGTATCGGCTTATGCGGACAGCCAGCCGTGGCTTTTCCTCGAAATGGCTTCCGACAATACCGATAACCACGGCGCCAATTACGATGGCTGGAGCCGTTTCTGGCAGGAGAGCTATGAATGGAGCGATCCGACCGAAACCGACAACGAAGACGCCGCTCACACGTGGGAAGCCCACTACATGGCTATCGCCAACGCCAACGAGGTGCTCAAGGCCATCGACAAGATGGAGATGACCGACAAGCTGAGCGCCGCAAAAGGCGAAGCGCTTATCTGCCGTGCCTATGCCCACTTCGTGCTGGTGAACGTTTTCTGCCAGCATTACGATCCTGCGCATCCCGACGATCTCGGTATTCCCTATATGGAGAAGGCCGAGACGGAACTCGATCCCAAATACGAGCGCGGAACCGTCGCCGAGGTCTACGCCAAGATCGAGAAGGATATCGAAGAGGGACTGCCGCTGATAAACGACGTGATCTATTCGGTGCCCAAGTACCATTTCAACAAGCGTGCGGCCAATGCGTTCGCGGCCCGTTTTTACCTCTACTACCAGAAATGGGACGAGGCGGTAAAATACGCTACGGTGGCGCTGACCAATTCGCCTGCCGGTTCGCTCCGCAATTATGAGGAGCTGCTGGAATATCCGATGAACAACGGCACTACCCTCAATACGGCGGCTACCTACTATGTCAGTGCGGATCTGACGTGCAATTTCATGATGGCCACCGCCTATTCGTATGCCGGCCGCGTGTTCGGCGGGTACGGTATTGGAATGCAGTACAATCACGGACAGATGATTGCCGATAACGAGGGCATAGACTGCACGAATACTCCCTTCGCTCCCTACACGTGGAAGTGCGAACCGCTTCGCTTTACCAGCGGAATCGACAAAATCCTGCTGCCCCGTGTTCCCTATCTGATCGAGTACCTCGACCCGGTGGCGGGAACAGGCTACAGGCATACCGTCTATCCGCTCTTCACGGCCGAAGAGACCCTGCTGACCCGCGCCGAGGCCTATATCATGCAGAAGGACTACACGGCGGCCCTGAATGACATGAATCTCTATCTCTCGAATTCATGCAGTAAATACAAGACGCTGACCGAGGCCAATATTTCGAGCTGGGCCGCATCGGTTGCGGATTACGATCCCAAGAATCCGACTCCGAAGAAGTCGCTCAACCCGGCTTTCGAAATCGACCGGACGCAGGAGGGCATGATTCATACGCTGCTGTTGCTGCGCCGTTACGAGACGCTGCACTACGGCCTGCGCTGGTTCGACGTGAAGCGCTTCGGCATCGAGATTTACCGCCGCACCCTGACCAGCAACGATTTGGGAATCAAGAGCGTGGACGATACGCTGGAGGTCCGGGACAACCGCCGTGCCGTTCAGCTGCCCGCCGATGTGCTCGCGGCCGACATGACTCCTAATCCGAGATAATGATAATTCGCTGATCTATATATAAAAGTTGAACGTTATGAAAAAAACAATATTAGGATTATTCGCATTCGTCTGCGCTTTTTCGGGCATCTCGTGTTCCGAAGACGATCTGAGCGGCACGAGTGTCATCAAACCGGAGCAGACGACGGAGACGCCTTTGGACTCGTGGCTTTACAAAAACTATATCGAGCCTTATAACATCGAGTTCCGCTACCGTTATGAGGATATGGAGAGCGACATGATCTACGATCTGACTCCCGCGAACTACGAGAAGTCGGTTCAGATGGCCAAGCTGGTCAAGCACCTCTGCCTGCAGGCTTACGACGAGGTGACCGGAAGCCGCGACTTCATCACCAGCTACTTCCCGAAGATGGTTTTTCTGGTCGGCAGTCCCGCCTATAACAACAACGGCGAGGTCGTGCTGGGTACGGCCGAAGGCGGAACCAAGATTACGCTCTATGCCGTCAACAATATGGACCCGACCAATGTGGACCTGCTGAACGAGTGGTATTTCAAGACGATCCACCACGAATTCGCTCATATCCTCAACCAGAAGAAGCCCTTCTCGACGGATTTCAATCAGATCACCGGTTTGGCCACGGGCATCCGCTATGTCGGCAACGCCTGCTGGGACGTCTATCCTTCGGAGGACTTGGCGCTTAAGGACGGTTTTATCAGCCGTTACGCTTCGACTTCGGCCGAGGAGGAGTTCGTGGAGGTAAGCTCCATCTACGTCACCAACACGGCCGCCACTTGGGAGGAGATGCTCGAAACGGCCGGCGAGGTGGGCCGTCCGATGCTCGAAGCCAAATTCGAGATCGTGGACAAATACATGAAGAACGATTGGGGAATCGATCTGGACGAATTGCGCAAAGTCGTTTTACGCCGCCAGAAAGAACTTCCGAACCTCGATTTAGATGCCACTAATTAAGTAAAAAAGGATGTTTATGAAAAAAATATTGATATTACTGGCTCTGCCCCTGCTTTTCAATTCCTGCCTGAAGGACGATGAGGATAAATTCTCGAAATCGGCGACGGAACGCATTGAAGAGGCGGTCAAGGAAGCCATCACTGTACTTCAGGGCGCAGAAAACGGCTGGCGGATGGAGTTGTATCCCGAAGGCGAGCGCATTTACGGCGGCTACACGCTTTTCCTGAAATTCAATGCCGACAATACGGTCGTCGCTTCCAGTGAGAATTTCGCTGCGGGCAAAACCGAATCGTCCTACTATTCGGTGGTTGCGGAGAGCGGTCCCGTACTCGCGTTCGACACCAATAACGACATCATCCATTTCTACTCCTCGCCGACGACGGGCGCTGAACTCGGCATCGGTACGAGCAACGGGGGACTGGAGGGCGATTCCGACTTCATCGTCATGGAGGCTTCCGCCGATTTCGTGAAGCTCAAGGGCCGCAAAACCAACAATTACGCCTACCTCTATCCGATCGAGGCGGGTGTGAACTGGAAGACCGAATTGCAGAGCTATCAGGATGCGGCTGCCAAGATGGACCTGATCTATACCCGTTGCGTGGTTGACGGCGTGACCTATCCGATTGACTGGGAGATGACGCTCAACAACTTCTCTTCCCGCGTTTTCAGGATCTCCTACACGCCGGCTCCCGGAGACGACGGTTCGGTCTCCACGGGCGAGGTCATCAAGGCTCCTTTTGTCTTTACCGAAACGGGTCTTAAATTCTATTCGCCCCTGAAGATCGGAAACGTTGCGGTTTCGGAGATGACTTTCAAGGAGGACTATTATTTCGAGAACGAGGACGGAAGCGTCAAGATCTATTCGCCCAAGCCTGTCCGCTCGAATAATAGGCTTACGATCACTCCTGCGGACATTACCTTCAGCAGCGCGACCGTCAATGTGACGCCGAGCGTCGCCACCGATTATTACTATTTCGACGTTTATGAAAAGGCGGATCTCGAAGGCGAGAGCGACATGGCGATCATCAAGTCGCTGATCTCCGAGATGAACTCCTTGGTCGGAACTTATACGGCCGATTTCGTCGTCTCCGCTCTCGGCAAGAAGGGCGCGGCAAGCGAAATCTTCGAGGACCTCTCTTCGGAAACGGATCATGTGGTCATCGGATTCGGCATCGTCGCTACGGAGAATGTGGTTCTGGCTACGACGGATCTTTTCAGGAAGGAATTCACTACGGAGAAGGCTCCCGAACTCGATGAGGCTTATGCCGCTTGGCTCGGTACGTGGACCGTGACGAGTACGACGTCGATGAAGTCTGCCAAACCGATCTCGTTCGACGTCACTTTCTCCACGAAGGTCGCCAATAGCAACTTCGCGCTTACCGGATGGGCCATTTCGGCTTATCGGGACCGATTCCCCGCAATTGCCACCTTCGACAAGGAAACCGGCTACGTTATGATCCAGAGCTATCAGGAGATCGGAACTACCGGAGACGGTACCCTTCGCTATGTCGCTCTTTGCCGCGACAAGAATGTAAGCGGTAAATATTATTATCCGGTAGGCGGTTCCTATGTGGGCCTGATCGGAGCCATAATGTCTGACGGAAAGGGCAAGGTTATCGGCAATGAACTCACTCTTACGGGCGATGTGGAGGCCGAGGTGGTTATGATGGACCAGTTCGTTTACAATGGGTCCAACTATCTGGGCAAGTATAATCCGACGGCCGACTCCGGATTTACGGCCGACGACTATCCGGTCGGACCGTTTACGCTGGTGAAAAAATCTCCGGCCGCTGCCCCCGTTAAGGGGAAAGCCATGCTGGCAGGTAAATTTGCAGCTGCTGCGGACCGGAATATGAAGCCGGCCGTTCCGCAATTGACTTCGGCGCCGTCGTTCGAACGGCGTGCCGTTAATGCAAATGCAGTGATGCTCAAGTAAGATCGCTTGCATTATTGATCAAGGGGAGGGAGGAGCATCGACGGCTCCTCCCTTTTTTTGTGAAGCCGGGGTAGGGCGTGAGATGTTTCCGCAACTGAAAAAAGCAGAAAAAATGCAGCGGGCATTTGCAGATTTGAAAAAGAATTTTTACCTTTGCACCACGATAATACGGAAAGGAGTATTCCTAACCACGATATCGGGATGGTGCCATAGCTCAGTTGGTAGAGCAAAGGACTGAAAATCCTTGTGTCCCCGGTTCGATTCCTGGTGGTACCACTTTTAAGATTGAATAGAACGTTGTAGGTGAATAACTTACAACGTTTTTTCTTTGTCTGAGGTAAAACATAGTAAAACAGTTGATTATTTCTAAATGCCTATTAATCAAATGCTTATATTTGTAAATATAGAATTTATTTTGTAGTTTTACGGTAACAAATCACTAAAAACTACATGACAAACGAGATTATTCGGTCAAATCGGTTGGAATTACTGAAAAACGAGGTATTCGGCGCACTGGATGTCACGGATGCAACACGCAACGAATACCGGGTGCGGATCACGCATTTTATTCGGTATGCGGAAACACACGGCATCAACCGCAATTCTTATTTGGATTATAAACGGTATTTAGCTGGTATCGACACATTCAGCGTATCGACCAAAAACAAATACCTGATTGCGGCGAAAATCTTTTTGGACGGGTTGCATCGGTTGAATTTGATTCCGCAGAAAATTACGGATCATGTCCGCGGATTCACGCAGAGCCGACTGCACCGCAAAGAGGGCTTGCAGGATGCCGACATCGGAAAGTTACAACGGTATTGTTCCGACTTACCGCCTACACCACAAAATTTGAGATTGAGAGCGCTTGTCGCTCTCTTTTTGTTTCAAGGGCTTCGGCAGATCGAGGTCGTCCGGTTGGATGTCGGGGATATTGACCTGCGGGACAAGACCGCATTGATCCGCGGCAAAGGCCGGGACGATAAGGAGCCGATTCATTTGCACCCCTCGACGGTCCGGGTGCTACGGGAATATCTGAATCGGTACCGATTCCGAAGCGGTGCATTGTTCCGCAGTGACAGCAACCATTGCCGGGGCGAAAGGCTTACGACCAAATCGGTCCGGGAGATCATAAAACGGGTATTCGCAGAGTTGGAGATCGACGGAAGCACGCATGGCTTCCGTCATTTTTTTATTACCAAGCTAATCAAATCCTATAAAGGGGAATTATTGATGGTGTCGAAATACAGTCGTCACCGGAGTATTCAGATGCTCGAAGTTTACAACGACGAGATTATCCGCGAGCAGGATTTACCCCGGTTTTACGAAGTCTTTAAAGAGATACGGATATGAAGAAGCAACCACCCCGGAATATCTATTGTTTGGAGGGGAATTGGAGAACGAACCCGCGGTGCAGACAAAGCGTGCGTCCGATGCTCGACATATTGCGAGATGCCGCAGGGATAAAATACATTTACCGCAAATGCAACACGCGGGAAGAGTTCTTCGAATACCTGCGGCAATACACGTTCGAGCGTTACCGGAATTATACGATTTTATACATTGCCTTTCACGGCAGACCGAATAAAATACGGATCGGGCGGGACCTCGTGACGTTACGCGAGATTGCGGACGTTTTGGAGGGGTTTTTAGCGCATCGGATCGTTTATTTCGGAAGTTGTAGCACCATGCGCACGAAACGCGCGAATATCGACGATTTCCTACACCGTACAAAAGCAGACATCCTCGCAGGTTACCGCAAGGATGTCGATTTTGTTCAGGCAACGGCGTGGGAGATGGAATGGCTTTATTCTTTATAAGAAGAATAGAAAACGCACCTATTCTTTTCTTAAATCTTGGACAACCACCTTCTTTGAGTCAATTAAACTTTTAAATAATTCATCTATTTTTTGCAAGCGTTGCCACCGTCCATTTCGTTCTTGACTAAATGTAAATACGACACGCTCTTTTGCTCTTGATAAAGCTACAAAAAATGCACATTTGTCTTCATCTGGTTGCTTATCATAGCTCCAAAATGCACCATCTTCTAGGCCCATAAATATGACCGTATGGTATTCCAATCCCTTACTTTTATGTATAGTCATTATCGGAATCACCCCCACCCCGGTTATAATATCTAAAATTGCCTTCAAGTTCATAATGCCTTCGGCTTTTTCTTTTAATAGCTGAGCGAAAGAGGCAATTGTTTCGGCAAAATACTGTTTGTTCTTGTATGCAGGATATAAGGACTTTATCTTATCCACTCCAGCAAAATCAATTATATTATCAACTATACTCTCAATGCATCTTGTAAAATCTTCTTGAAAGGAAGAGCGCATTCTCTCTATAAACTTATGTAATTTGATTTCTTCAGCAAAAACCTCTTTATCAGAATAAGACGAGTTGATATTACTTAAAAAGTTTAAAACATAACTTTTTGAATCAATAGCTTTGTTGCTATCTATTAAATATAAGAAATTTACAATAAATAGAATGACCTCTTCGGTTAGTAAATCCTGATACTTGCTTTCATCTCGTGCCGCAATTTTATTTTCATTGAAATAATTAATTAATTCCCCTGCATATTTTTGCAATTGCTGTTTGACTAAAATACAAATCTCTCGGGGATTAATATTTTCATCATTTATCCATCGTTTAACATTAGAATAGAGATATTCCATCTCCTGCTGTGGATTCTTGAAAAAACAAAAATATGCTTCACCGTCACCCTTATTCCAGTTCGGATTACATATTACAAGATCTTCTCTTCGTAGTAAATTTGCAATCAAATAGTTTTGGAGTTCCACTAAATTTGGAGCGGATCTAAAATTCATTTGAAGAGAACATTGACTTGCATCGTAATCTTTAATAAATTTATCGAATATCTCTGGTAACGCCCCTGCCCAAAGCATGATTCGTTGTTTGTCATCTCCTACAGCAGTTAGTACAGCATGACTATCCCCAAAACATGTATTCAAAAACTCATATTGTAAAGTTGTCGTATCTTGAAATTCATCCAGAAAAATATGACTGTATGTTTCTTTTAAATATTCTCGAATTTTTGGATTGGCATTCATGATAAGTTCTGCTAAACGCATCACCATTTTAAATGTGAGAAATGATTTTACCCCTCCTAATAGACGCGTCCAAACACGATAATGAATGCTATCCTGTGATAGAGGTAATTTGCCGTAATACTCATCCAAAATTTGTTTATCGGTATGACTTGATCGATAATCTCGATCAATACTTTCAAAAATATCAAATACATCTTGCTCTTTAAATATTATCTTATATTCACTGTTAATCGCATAACTATCCGGCAAGCCTTTACGGAATCTATCCACTATATTTTTAGCAAAAGCATCAAATGTCATGGACTCGAATCGCAGAGCGAGATCACGTCCACACCGCTTAATGACACGCTCTTTTAAATTATATGCAGCATCGCGTTTGAAACTAATGGCTAGTATTTTTTGGGGATATGGACATTTATTCGTTTCCAGTAAAAAACAAGCTCGTTGAGCTAAAAGCTCTGTTTTACCTGCCCCCGGCCCGGCAATAACCAATACGTTTTGTTCGGATTTTACTGTATCTATCGCCTTCGGCTCTAAAATAAATCCGTCTGCAGGAATCCACTCATCGACTGTTTTGTATTTCATTTTTTATGAAGTATTTTCCCTATTTTATCAAATATTTCTACTAAAACAGGAGGCATATTTTCTTTTATCTTTTCATTATCCATCAAAGCCAAAGCATTCATATGAGTTACAGGCTTGCCTCTGCCAAGGAAATGATAATTATACCAAATCATCAATTCTCTTTGCGTCTCAGTATATGTTTCTCCTTTAGCATTTTCCGATTTCAAAGTAGCTACTACTGCATTTTCAACTTTTGTCGCAAATTTTTCTGGGTCCTCATTTTTTTTAGGGATTCTTGGACCTCCATTTTCAGGGATTGCTTTTTTGTAAATCTTGGGATAATGTTCAAGCATTAAATAATCAATATCCAATGGTGATGAGTAAAGAATATCATATTCTTTCAGACGATCAACCCACCACATCAAGGCATCCAATTTATTATTTTCATATATCCAGGTATGCATCTTATCAAAATTTTCATCTGTTAGAATCGTTCCATCTCTGAGGGTAAGTAACGTATTCCTGTCAATGCCGAGGTGTATAAGTTGTTGCAAAGCATATTTTATTCTCCCCCAACCTCCGCCGTCTCGACCAACATCTAAATCAAGTAGAGTAATATAGGGGATATGAAGAGAGGACAATAACTTCCAAATATGATTGACAAATCGGTGTCCTAATGGAGCAAACGATATTATATTGTCATCGAAATCTTTATCATATACTTCCATTAACCGATTGAATATGAGATGCTCGCTGTCTCCTTCGCCAATAACGACTAATCTTGCGAAGTAAATTTCAGGATAATTTTTCACCGCTTCTTTTACATATTTGTATGCATCTTCAGTATCGGTCGGGAGACAGACCCTATTAATTTCAGTCGCATAATCCTCGTTTATTCGAAAATGAAATATGGATTCAGGATCAAGTCTTTTGATTATTGCAGGAGTATGCGAAGACAAGAATACTTGTGCTTTATCCTGTTTTGATATAGAAGTTAGAATCTTAATAACACGTCCAAGCAATTGAGGGGCAATATGATTTTCAGGCTCTTCTATTGCAAGAATTGTAAGCAATGGCTTAACCCGGTCTTCATCATCAATCTCTTTTTCTATCTTTAAAAGGGTACAAACAAGGGTAAAATAGAATAAAGACCTGTATCCTTCTCCTAACTCATCTATTTGATAAGGCCTATTTATTTCTGTTGGACGAAATGATATTTCTAACTTTTGCAATATTGATTCTATTTCACTGGTTCCAAAAGATAAAGAAATATCTTTATAGCGTTCATCTTTATGAAATTCAGACCATACACCAGATAAAGTTGTTTCTATTGTTGAAAATTCAGCAATACCCTGAAATAAACCATTAAGTTCAGTTATTTTGTTTTTATAATTGGCTTTAAACTCATCGCTGAATTTCATGGAACTTAAAACACGATATAGAATAGAGCCGGAAATATACCGCATTTGCTCCGACGGTCTGCGTATTGCCGGGACATAAAATGCCTGAATTAATCCTCGCAAATGCTTTGGAAAGGCGTGTTTTGATTCATCAGGACAACCTTCAGATTCAGGCACATTGATAAAATACAATTTAGTATCAATGTCTCCTTCTTCTGCAAGATCATTTTTTGTCCATACACTTTCCAATAAGATCCTTATATATGGATTTTTCCCTTCCTCATCTACAACCATAGATGAGAAAAAATGAGGAATAGCATCTGTTTCCGATTCATCAAATTCTAATCTAGCCTCAATTGATAATTTTCGCTCACGAACCTTATCATCGTCTTCACATGTAACATGAAAATCCTGTTTGTTTATATTTCGCTCTGCATTTGTAATCCCAAATAACTTTCGTAAAGCTTCTAATGCCGCTGTTTTTCCACTACTATTTAAACCAATAAAGGCATTTAGTCTTTTATCTACACTAATAGATACTCCTTTTGAATTGAAGCCTCTAAATCCATGAATATTAATTTTTGATACCCGCATAACATAATATATTAAGTTTTATCAAATATAATAATTTAAAATTGCATTGCCTGCAACAAACCGACATTTATCTAATTACGCCAAAATAAAAGTTTGACAACACCTTTTCAACGTTCGATAATTGTAATTACAGAACTTTGAGAGACTGAAATAAAAAACGGAGGCTTTAACCTCCGTTTTCCATTTATTCAATTACACCAAGTTTTTTTAATTTTAATTCAAGTGATGGAATACTGCTATACATTATTTCTCGTGGAGTAGTCCCGATTTGCCGTCCAATAATGCCGGATTTTTCTAATTGTTCCATGATTCGCTCTGCACGATTAACACCAATTTCGAATGTTCGTAGAATAGATGTAACAGATATTGTTCCTTGTGTCACTGCTGTACGTGCAGCTTCTACAAATAATGAATCATATTGTTCAAACCCCAATTTTGCTAATTTCGATTCGAGCAATGGAATACTTCTATACATTATTTCTCGTGGAGCAGTCCCGATTTGTGGTCCAATAATACCGGAATTTTCGAGTTGTTCCATAATTCGTCTTGCGCGATTAGAATTAACTTCGAACATGCGTTGAATAGATGGAGCAGATATTGTTCCTTGTGCCACTGCTGTACGTGCTACTTCTACAAATAAAGAATCATATTGTTTAGGAGAAGAATTACTATCGGTTATTCCCTTGGTGAATTTAAGAAACAATTCGTATACAGTTTCTAATTCTTGTTGCCAGTGGGGATATTGGGCAGATAATTGTGTAAGTGTATGGGTATACGGATGCTCTTGTTCCAATTTCTGCACTTTCGCAAGATAGGTATTCATACATTCAGTTTTTGCCGCTCTCACGTTTTCCAAATTCTCATATTGAGGTTTGGCCGTTGTCACTTGTTCTTTGCTCCTATTTGATTTGTTAAGTTCCCGAAAAAACAGACAGCCAAATATAACACCCACAGGAAAGAACACAATTAGAAATAGAATAGTCAATAGTCCCCAAATCCATACAGACGTGCGATGTTTGCTTGGTGTGTCAGCACGTTGTACAACCTTGATAAGAGGAGCTTCAATTTGCTTTTTTTCTTCTTCAAATTCTTGTTCCAACACGTCCCGATCCTGTTCTAATTGCGCTTTCAAAGGCACCAGTTGGGCAAAACCGCTTTGCTGATATTCCGGCAAGCAGGTTGCCACTTCTGCTGTAATCTTTTGCAGATGGTCTAAAATAGATTGACAATGTGTTTTATCGGGTATTTCTTCCAAATGTTCCATAGCATCTTTTGCGGCCCCTTCAATATAAGTAGCATACATCGGTAAAATAAATGCCCTTAATGTAATGGGTTCTATTTTTTCGATATGATCGCAAAATATGGCAAGGTTAAAAACCATTGCTTTATAAAACTTTTGTCGCTCTCTGTTTTCAATCTCACGTATTTGGTTACGTAAGATTTGCATGGAAATTTTATTCCCTTGGTCGATTTGCTTCTGTAATTGGGTCAGCTGTTCACATTGCGCATACTGCGCTTTAAGCATTTCAACATTTAATCGCTTAATTCCTTCCAGCGAATAGGATTGATGAATACTTAACAGTCTGTCAATGTTAAATGCCGGTTTGTCTTCCCTGACATTTAAGTCAATCTGTATGTTTTCCATATTTATTTAAGGGTAGTTATGATTGGATATAAGATTTTGTCTTTAAATAATTCAGAACATTTATGGATTTTTTCATCGCTCAACGTTTCATCCACAGAAATCTCTACATATAACCGGGTTGGCTCAATACCATACAGATACTCATCTGTCGATTGTAAATCCGATATTAAACCGGATAAATCTATTTCTTTCGATTGATCTTCTATTAAAAAATAAATAGCATGTTCCTTTTCATCCAGATTATATGCAATCTCAATTACGAACGTATGAGGGTTACGCGCTTTCGTCTCGCATAATTCGATAGTATAACCGACATATACCGACCTTTCCAACGGCATTTTCTCGAAACATTCAACGACCCAATCATTGGGGACAACATCATATCTCGCTTTCGATTTCGGAATAAAGTGATTGTTCAGCAACAAACAATAATCCTCGTAGTAGTCCCCTAAAATGGCGTGCATTTGGTTTATCGTTTCTGCCATTACGTCAATAAGCATCGGCAAATCTACAAGGCATTGCTTGTGCAATTTTGTTAATTGGGTCTTCATGGTATTATCAGTTTTTCTATTCGCTTTATATCACACAGACAAGGAGTAATTTGTAAATTTATTGGTAAGAGTTTATAGAGAGTTGCTAAATAGTCTTCAATAATCCGATCACGATAGCCGCAATTTAATAACCCTTTGAATAAGGTGAGATAATCGCAGTATATCCAATCCTTTTCGCATTGTCGACGATTGTTCCGCAAACTCAATAAAACGAAACATTGCTTAAAGTGTGATGCCGGATATTTTTCTTCGACCCACTTTCGATAGCGTGCTAATTGGGAATCCTCCCTGCCATGTTTCGATACCTGGGCATTGATTTTATTCTCTATAATAATTACCCAACTTTTATTATCCGTTATTAAAATATCGATACGTTTCCCATTACGTGTTTTATTCCGACTTTTGGTTAGCGGTAATTCTGTCTTTACTTTATATTCGCTTTGTGTAATTAAATGAGCAATTTCATCCGCACCAATAAAGCGCATAAAGTGGCAAAGGATTTTACTGCGTGAGCAATTCCATATTTGTGCTAATATTTTGGAATGATAGGTTTCCCAATATTCTTTATCTATGATGGACAAAACTGAATCTGATGCCAAATAAGAATGTGATTGGAGAAAAGGAATTATATCCCGTTGATATGTTTCAATAACTCTTTGATAGTGCAATCGTATTTTAGCGACACTATCCTTGAATTGACATAATAGATTTTGCAGGGCAATACACTCTTGTCGCTTGTCGTTTTCGACAAGAAACTTTATTCGTTTTATAGAAGTTTGAAATTGTTCGGGTGTAGGCATAAAAAACGTGGACCTTTAAGTTTATTTGTTTCTGAGGTATCGCCAAACACCTTACTCCCAAATAAGTAAAAGCCCACGCTGGAATACAACGTGAGCATCAACTTTTACCCTTGGGAGTTCCTTTAAATTGGCGATTTTCAGAAACAAGAATATAAGCTAACGCTTTATATTAATATGTCAGTTATTTTAAATATCTCTGTTTATTGTAATTTTAATTGGTTCTGAAAACAAAGTTAGAAATTTTCTGCGGGACTGCAAGAAAAAATTACAATGGCTGGATTTCCAGAAATCCGTTCTTATCTATACAGACTACCCGCATCCCCGCCCACGCAAACCTGCGTTTAAGGGGTGGGGGTCCTTTTCTGCTGACACGCGAGCAGAAATCTAATCCAGTTCCAGTTCTTTAAGAAAGTCCTCTAAGGAATAATTTCCATCGGGGCATTCTTCTGCATTGGGATAAGATATAGTTTCTAATACGTTCAGGCCATAGTGAATAGTTACTAATACGTGTTCTTCGCCAGTAACTACTTTCACATCATTGCCATCATCAATAGTACACAGCCAGCCGCAATCCTCTATGTCGTCTTGTACACAGAGTAATGTTTCCAGAGGGCACGCAAAAGTTATCATAGTATTCTAATTTAATTTCTCCGCCGCAATTTTAAAATTACGTAGTTAGTTAAACAAGTCGTCCCAATCGTCGTAAGACAAATCCGGGAGAAATTCGGGAACACCCTCTACTCGGTATAGCCATACACGTGAGGGTTCTATACTTACCAATACAGGAAATCTTAAATGCACGTTTCCGGAAATTAACTGTGTATAGCTAATATCCCCGACATTATGTATAATTATACGTGTTTGTCCTATGCTCCACTTATTAGTCAAGTATACCCACCCAACTACATCAGTTAATTGCTCGTGGTTATCTACATTTACAGTCATAAAAATAAATCTTCAAATTCATCTACGGATAAACAATCCCCATAAGCGTATAAAAATAATTCAAATGTCTTTGCCTCATAGCATATACGAAATACCAATCGGTCCGCAGGAACTTCAACTAAAGGCCAACGAGTCTTATAACCATTTTTACATAATCGCTCACAAAATAAATCACGGCTATTTACGTCAGTGGTCCGAACAAAAATAAAATGTGCCATAGTTATAAGAATAAATCAGTAAAGTCTTCCGCGGATGTATCTGAACAGGAACCAGTAAAATCATGTAGCCGTATAAAATGTTTGCGCTTATTATCTACTAAGAGCATATTATCTGAACGAGAATAGCTCATAGATACATCTTCGTAACCATTGCCGCGTAATAATTTAATAAAGTCTTTTCGCTGGGTAGATTCTACACACACGTATATAAGATTATCCATAAGTAATCTTAATTAGAAAGGTAACGTTCCCAGCCGCATTTGCTACCTGTTAGCTGGGCTATCTTTCCTGCGGCCCTCCGTAGCCGTTACCCGCAGTACAGGTTGACACGGGTTTAGAAACCCTTTTACTTGCATACATGTAGTTCACGTATTATATACTATTATCAATAAGAGATATAATGCAATTACTTTCCGCGAATCCGGATAAAATTAGAATAGTTATTCCGGCATCTTGTTATTGCAATTACGTCTATACTGAAACACAACCGCCTTTTTACCCCTTTTTCTACTGGTTGCTACGGTTAACCTGATTTCAATAAAACGCTATAATGTACTATACATGAATAAATTAAACGTCTTTTTGTGCGTTTTGTAAAATAGCCTTTTGAAAGCCCGAAAATTTGGTCCTTATAAAATACAAAAAAGAGGTTGACTTAATGCAACCTCTTTGGTTTGTAATTTTCTTGGTTCCGAACGATTTATTTTAGTCCGGTGAGTTATATTTGACGATGCTTTCCTGCAACAATTTTTTTGCGCGTTCTTTCATGTAAAACGAGCAATGCGTCGTTTGCAGGAACGCCCAAATATGCTGTTTGGCATAGCCGATTCTACGTGGGCTGAACTTGTGATATTGTATGCGCCCTTCGTCTCTGTAATTTTTTAAGGTTCGTAGGCTGATGCCCAAACCGTCTGCTACTTCTCTCGAAGTGAAAAATCCGGATTTAATATCAACATCTAACCTCATGGCTTGTGGGAGTGTTTAACTGTTCGATAATATCGTCTTTTGATTTGTCGAGCATGTGCGCATAAGTTTGCGTGGTTTTCATATCGCGGTGTCCGAGAAATTCTTTTAAGGCATAGTAATTTCCATTGCATTTCAATAAGAAAATTGCGGAAAATGTATGTCGTCCGGTATGTGTGGAAAACGATTTTTCGATTTGGGCTTTTTCTTTGATTCTTTTCAATGCCTTGTTTATGCGGGCTGTCGTTGTTGAAATGGCTGTGAATATTGTTTTTGCCGGGACTTGTTCGTAATCGTATTCGAGATAAGGGAAAATATAATCTTCGGGATTTATTTCGAATCGCCGTAAGACACACCGTTTCCGTATCTCGATCAATTCAATCGCTTTGTCTTGTAGCGGCAGATGAATTGTTTTTTTGGTTTTCTTGATGGTTTTATGAAGACGTTTCCCGTCAAAATTTTTCCATTTCAACGTAAGAATATCCGAGATGCGTAATCCGGTATAGATTTCAAATAAAAATATGTTCCGTATGTCATACAGATAATTTGTCGGTCTTATTTTTAAGTTTTCTATTGCCGCGACTTCGGTTTCGTCCAAAAACACTCGTTCTACGGGTACATAACGTTTTTTATAATAGGTGAACGGATTGAGTGTATTGTCCAAACGGTACTCTTTGTAAAGATCATTCACGAGCTTTCCTATGATTTTCATGTTTGCCGTAATCGTATTCGGTTTATTCTTACGAACGGTAGCTAAGTGATATTCATAGTCTTTCAATGTTTTTTCCGTAAGTGCATTTACCGGGAATGTAGTTCGGCCTATAAATTTTTGGAACCGTTCCATTGTCGAGCTTACTTTCGCATGGTGCGCGAACTTTCCGACTTCTGCAAGCCGTTGTACATACGTTTCGGCATACTGAAATAAATCCAGTGAGCAACTTTGGTGTATTTTATCCCGGATTGCCGTAATTCCGGCGTCTGCATTTTCCACGTCGCACATGTAGGCTGTTTTGGTATATTCAGCCAATGCTGTTTTTAATTTGAGATTTAAGACACCTGCATTTGTCGCTGTTTTTCTGACTTCTTTGCTTTTTGCATCCCAATCTGTAATCGGTATGCGGAATAGAGTTTTGTAAGTTGTTTTTCTGTCTGCGGTAATTCGGATGCAGACTGGCGCTTCATTGTGCGCGTTCACTTTGTCTTGCCGTAATACGGCGCTCGCAGTAATTTTCATACGTCGATGAATTTAATTGGTTATATTATTTTTTTGTGGGATTTCTGCGGGATGAGGGGGTAAAACATAGGTAAAACAATTTTACCGTTCCCGATTGATTTGAATATATAAAAAAGAAATGAAAGTTCCAAACGCCTAATTTGAACGTCAGGCATTTACAACTTTTTTTCAGGTAAATGACGAAAGAAGCGGAACCGCTGATTAAAACTGGTGGTACCACAATGAAGCAATAGCCGCTGCAAATTGAATTTGCAGCGGCTAATTTTTTATCGTATCTTGATGGGAGGTTCCCAGAGAGGCGGTTTTGCAGGCTGTTTCATGCTGCTCTTAAGCAGGCGGTGGTATTACGAATATCGAATTTTTGCGGATAGATTGAAAAAGGCAGGTTTCTCAGACCTGCCTTTTCGCGTTTGCGATCGTATGCTTTTTTCGACTTGTGGACGGCCCGGAACCTTGCCGGACGGCCGTGCCGTGCGATTTCCTCCTCGCGGCTCGCCTTGCGGTGGGCCTTGAGGTAATCCTGCTGGGTGATCTTTTGTTTTTTCATGTTACACTGCGTTTTTGACGGGCTGGGTGCACCATCCGCGGGGGGTAAAGGTAGCGAATTCGTCCGGATCGGCAAAATCGGCAAAAAAACTTATCTTTGCCGACGATGGATTTCAACCGTTACATATCGGCCGCCGAATTCGCGCCGCTTGCCGAGCTGTTCCGCAGGGAGGGTGAAAGCCTCTCCGTCCCCAAGGACGGCTGTTTTTCGTTCCAGCAGGTCCGCAACCGCCGCAGCGGATTGGTCGAGGAGGGCGCTTTCCGCTATGTGCACGCCACGGAAGCGGGCGAGCGACATGTCGTCGGGTACGCTTTCGCCGGGGAGTTTGTCGGCGATTATATCTCGATGCGCAACGACGCCCCCGCGTGGGTGAGTATCGAAGCGATGTGCGACAGCCGAGTGCTGACGCTGACGGGCGAACGGCTCGAAAAATTCTACCGGACCGACGCTGCACACGAGCGGTTGGGCCGCACCGTCGCCGAGCATATGCTGGCCGAGATTTACGAACGGCTGCTGCAATCGTACGTCTCGACTCCGCAGGAGCGTTACGAATCGCTGCTGGCACGCTGTCCCGGCCTGCTCGAACTGGTCCCGCTCCGGGAGCTGGCCTCGTTTCTCGGCGTGCGTCCCGAAACGCTGAGCCGCATTCGCCGCCGGGTGCGGTGATTTCTTGATTCGGATCAAGTGTTTTCCGCTTTCCGCGTCCTATCTTTGCGCATATGAAACGAGCTATTGTCATCGGTGCCACTTCCGGCATCGGCCGCGGCCTTGCGGAGTGCTTTGCGGCGCAGGGATATGCCGTGGGGCTGGTCGGCCGCCGGGAAAATCTGTTGAAGGAGATCGCGCAGTCCGATCCTGCTGCATACCGCTTTGCCGTCGCCGACGTGACACGGCCCGCCGAGACAGTCGCCGCGCTGGAATGTCTGGTCCGGGAGCTGGGCGGCATGGATTTGTGCGTGGTCTGCGCCGGAACGGGCGATCTGAATCCCTCGCTGGATTTCGCGCTGGAAGAGACGGCCATCCTTACCAACGTGCTGGGCTGGACGGCGGTCGCAGACTGGGCCTACAACCGTTTCGAGCGGCAGGGCGGCGGACATCTGGTCATCGTCTCGTCGGTCGGCGGACTGCGCGGCGGGGGAGCGGCTCCGGCCTACAACGCTTCGAAAGCCTATCAGATCAACTACGCCGAGGGACTGCGGCAGCGCGCCGCGAAATCCAGACTCCCGCTTTACGT
>UMDQ01007192.1_pt1 | contig 21239 bp, 19 predicted proteins | sample 1964531 | NCBI WGS metagenome assembly UMDQ01 (sample SAMEA4835998, study PRJEB28245) | human gut metagenome | biome: gut microbiome; material: fecal sample | place: Denmark | collected 2008
ATTTTCAGTTCAGAAAATTCCTACCCATGAAAAGTAACTATTTAACTACAACGCGTCTGAAATTCTTCTTACCGCGCTTTACAACGATTCCTTCACCGGAAAGCTGCTCTTTCGTGTATACAGCCTTAATATCCTTCACGATCTCACCGTCTACGGAAACACCGCCCTGCTCTACGTTTCTTCTCGCCTCAGAACGTGACGCGCAGAGGCCGGATTTCTGTACGATGGAAAGGAGGTCGATCGAACCATCAGAAAGATCCGCGTCGGAAAGCTCTGCTGTCGGCATCTCTGCCGCAGCGCCGCCTGCGAATAATGCACGTGCGCTCTCCTGTGCTTTCTTTGCTTCCTCCTCGCCGTGAACAAGGCTTGTGAGCTCGTATGCGAGGATCTCCTTCGCCTGATTTAACTGGCTGCCTTCCCATTTGTCCATCTCATCGATCTGCTCAAGCGGAAGGAATGTGAGCATCCGCAGGCACTTTAATACGTCTGCGTCGCCGACGTTTCTCCAGTACTGGTAGAACTCAAACGGAGTCGTCTTATTCGGATCCAGCCATACAGCGCCGGACTGGGTCTTACCCATCTTCTTGCCCTCAGAGTTTAAGAGCAGTGTGATCGTCATTGCATGAGCGTCTTTTCCGAGTTTTCTTCTGATAAGCTCTGTACCGCCGAGCATGTTGCTCCACTGGTCATCGCCGCCGAACTGCATATTACAGCCGTATCTCTGGAACAGCTCGTAGAAGTCGTAGCTCTGCATCAGCATGTAGTTGAACTCTAAGAAGCTTAAGCCCTTCTCCATTCTCTGCTTATAGCACTCCGCGCGGAGCATGTTGTTGACGGAGAAGTGCGGTCCGATCTCTCTTAAGAAATCGATGTAGTTTAAGTTCATAAGCCACTCCGCGTTGTTTACCATCATGGCTTTTCCTTCGGAGAAGTCGATGAAACGGCTCATCTGCTTTTTAAAGCAGTCGCAGTTGTGCTGGATCGTCTCAACCGTCATCATGGTTCTCATATCGGTACGTCCGGACGGATCCCCGACCATTCCGGTACCGCCGCCGATCAGCGCGATCGGCTTGTTTCCTGCCATCTGTAAACGTTTCATTAAGCAGAGTGCCATGAAATGTCCGACATGAAGGCTGTCCGCGGTCGGGTCAAAACCGATGTAGAATACGGCCCTTCCCTCGTTTACCATTTTACGGATCTCTTCTTCGTTTGTGACCTGCGCGATCAAGCCGCGGGCCTGTAACTCTTCGTAAACTCCCATTTTGTTTACTCCTTTTCTGTAATTTTCTGCGGATATTCGTTTCTTCCGCCTGTGTTGGTCTTTATATGAAGACCTGCTATCCGGACGAAGCGTTCTTTCTCCTGCTGCCTGACTCTTTCAGTCTCAGTCCAGTCCGGCAACTCCGGCACTGAACATTCTCCTTGCAGGTACAAAAAAGCCCCGTCCCTTGTTTCCCAAAAGGACGAGGCATACGCTCGTGTTACCACCTGATGTTCCCGAAACGCTCACACGCTCCGGCTCATGGAGTCCTCATCATAAAAGACCCCGGCATTTCTAACGGGTACCAGTTCCGTCACAGCCTACTCACATTTTCCGGTTATCTCCGTTCACGCTTTCGGTGTGCAGCTCCGGGATGTATTCAGAAAAAGAAGTCCGCGCGCCTCTCATCCACCGGCAGCTTTCTGTGCGGAGCAGGTCATTTTCCTACTTGTTCCCTTCATTGCTTTTCCATTATATACCGCCTGCTTTAACGCGGCTATATGGGTCATTATATGGAGATTCCGGAGCTTTGTCAAGAGCGGAAGCCCTGAAATTCGTTAACTTCATATCCTTTCCTGCAATTTTCCCCTGATTTTTTCTGGACAAATAACAGGAATGTGATAGAATAGAAAAAATGCCTGAAACCGGGAACGTCCGGCGCAGGAGCAAGTACTAAAAAACCAATTATTCTCAAGGAGGTCCCGTATGGAAAGCCATAAGATCATTCAGGTGGACGAAAAGGTTCCCTTTAACCTTCTGATCCCCCTGAGCATCCAGCACATGTTCGCCATGTTCGGCGCATCCGTTCTCGTTCCGTTCTTATTCGGAATCAATCCCGCGATCGTTCTTTTCATGAACGGTGTCGGAACTCTCATGTTTATCTTTATCACAAAGGGAAAAGCTCCCGCCTATCTCGGTTCCAGTTTCGCATTTCTCGCCCCGGCCGGCATCGTGATCGCAAAATTCGGTTATGAATATGCCCTCGGCGGATTCGTTGCCGTCGGTTTCGTCGGATGTATCCTCGCATTCATCATTTATAAGATCGGATATAAATGGATCGACGTCGTTCTCCCGCCTGCTGCCATGGGGCCGGTCGTAGCCTTGATCGGATTGGAGCTCTCTTCCAGCGCGGCAAGCAATGCGGGACTCTTAGACGAGACCATTGATCCGAAGAATCTGATCGTGTTCCTCGTAACACTTGGCTTTGCCGTTTTCGGTTCTGTCCTGTTCCGGGGATTTTTATCTGTCATCCCGATCCTGATCGCCGTGATCGCCGGATATGTCGCTGCCGTTGCATGCGGAATCGTTGATTTCTCTGCGGTTGCCGCTGCCCCGATCTTTGCGATCCCGAACTTCACCGCTCCAAAATTTAATATGGAAGCGATCATGATCATCATGCCGGTCATCCTGGTCATCACCTCCGAGCATATCGGACATCAAGTTGTAACAAGTAAGATCGTCGGCCGCGACCTCTTAAAGGATCCGGGACTTCACCGCAGCATCTTCGGTGACAACTTCTCCACCATGGTCTCCGGACTCATCGGTTCCGTACCGACGACCACCTACGGTGAGAACATCGGTGTCATGGCTGTCACAAAGGTTTACAGTGTGCAGGTCATCGCCGGAGCGGCTGTGATCTCCATCATCTGTTCCTTCATCGGCAAATTATCGACCCTGATCCAGACGATCCCGGGTCCGGTCATCGGCGGAATCTCCTTCCTGCTCTACGGTATGATCGGAACCTCCGGTCTCCGCATTCTGGTCGACTCAAAAGTCGACTACGGAAAAAACAGGAATCAGGCCCTGACCGCTGTGATCTTCGTAACCGGTCTCTCCGGGATCAAGGTGAATTTCGGCAATGTGCAGCTCACAGGTATGGTCCTTGCATGTGTTGTCGGCATGATTTTAAGCCTGATCTTCTATCTCTTTGATAAGATGAAGCTTACAAATGATCAGTAAAAGTAACAAAGTGTAACCATCTGGAATAAAACGTAAACTTGCAGGTTCTGCTCCGGTATGCGGTTCATCTCCGCTATCGTTTCAGAACCTGCTTTTTATTTTTTCTACAGCCTGTCCCGCACACATTTCCCCGTCCTTTTTATTTTTTACTCCCGGCTCATTCAAACCGATACTTTTTTTCTGCCCTCTTTTCCCTTTTGTTATCTGACGATATTTCCTATATAAACTATACTTACAGAATTATTAGTTTTCTCTGTTTTATTTACAAATTTTCTTTTTCGCGCTATGATATTTCTATCATATACAAATCGAAAGGATGGTTCCCACATGAAAGAAGCGATTCAGACACTTATAACGTCCGACAAGATGGCTCACGCCTTCGAATACCTGAAACAGGATGAAGCGCACACCATCGACCAGCAGATCGAGCTTGTTCAGATCTCCTCCTTCAGCCCATTTGAGGAGAAGCGCGCGATCCGTTTTAAAGAGCTTCTGACCGAGGCAGGTCTCGATCCGGTGATGGACGAGGTCCACAACGTGTACGCCCATATCCATGGAACCGGAAACGGTCCGACTCTCTATGTCTCCGCTCATCTGGACACTGTATTCCCGCCGGAAACTCCGCTCCCGGTGAAACGCGAAGGAACAAAGATCTACGCACCCGGAATCGGCGATGATACCCGCGGACTGGCTGAGATCCTTACGCTGGCAAGAGCCATCAAAGAATCCGGCTTAAAACCGGTCGGAGATATCATTATCGGCGGCAACGTCGGTGAGGAAGGTCTCGGAGACCTCCGCGGCATGCGCCACTTCTTCTCGAAAAACGCTGATAAGGTTGACGGTTTTATCTCCGTTGACGGTGCAGGCTGCCTGATCTGCCACGGCGGCACCGGAAGCCACCGCTACGAGGTAACCTTCCGCGGACCGGGGGGACATTCCTTCGGCGCCTTCGGTCTTGTAAACCCGATCTTTGCCATGGGCCGCGCCATCTCCTATATCTCTGAGCTCCGCACCCCGAGAGAACCGAAGACTACCTTCTCCGTCGGTGTCGTAAACGGCGGAACCTCCATCAATGCCATCGCATATGAGTGCTCCATGCTTGTCGATATCCGTTCCAACGGCTTAAAGGAGCTTGAAGAGCTTGATGCAAAGCTTCAGGAGTGCATCAAACGTGCAGTTGAGGATGAAAATAACCGTTGGGAAACCGAGCGTTCCTACGAAGAATCTAAGGACAGCTTCGATCACAACGGACGTATCACAGTGGACGTAAAACAGATCGGAAACCGTCCGGCAGGAAGCCAGCCGAAGGACTGTGAGATCGTGAGCGCCACAGCCTCTGCGTTCCAGGCATGCGGCGAAGATGTAGAATTCGAAAGCGCAGGAAGTACCGATGCAAATATCCCGATCAGCCTCGGAATCCCTGCGATCTGCGTCGGCGGAGGCGGAAAAGGCGGTGCCTGCCATTCCGTTGACGAGTGGTATGACAGCAAAGACGCCTATAAGGGATCTCAGAGAGTCCTTGCGGCGATCTTCGCGCTTGTGGGACTCGATGGGGTAAGTGAGCCGCTGCTTTCCAGGCGGAAAAAATAAGCTCCGCGCCAAAATACCTTTTGTCTCCAACATCATAAAATAAAACAGCATGCCGGAAAGTCTCCTGTAAGTCCTGCTTACAGGCGTTCTTCCCGACATGCTGTTTTATTTTCCACTGCGTTTCACAGTTCTATCTTTAGTTTCCATCCACCAGCGACAGTCTCACCAGCGCCCGCTTCAAAGCGGCTTCAGCGCGGTCAATATCGGTCTGTGGATTTTTTTCCGCCAGACGTCTCTCTGCGCGGATCCTGGCTTCATTGGCTCTCTTGCCATCGATGTTTTCCGGCCACTCGCAGGATTCCGCGAGGATCGTTACCTTCTCCGGCAGGATCTGTAAAAATCCGGAAAGCAGCGCCGCTTTTTTCACGCCGTCTGCCCCGTGGATCTTAAGAACGCCCGGTGCAACCGCGACGACCATCGGGATATGCTTCGGATAGATTCCGGCTTCCCCGTCTGCCGTGTTGAGCTCCACCATCGAAACCTCTCCGTCGAAAAACGCCTCATCCGGCGTAACGATCTGAAGTCTCATCATTTCCGCCATGTCCACACCCCCTATTTCACGCGGGCGAGAACATCATCAATATTTCCTGCGTTGAGGAACAGATTCTCCGGAATATCGTCATGTTTGCCTTCGAGGATCTCCTTGAAGCCCTGGATCGTCTCGGAAAGCGGAACATAGCGGCCTTCCAGACCGGTAAACTGTCCGGCTACGAAGAACGGCTGGGATAAGAATCTCTGGATCTTTCTCGCACGGGATACGGTAAGCTTATCTTCCTCGGAAAGCTCATCCATACCGAGCATTGCGATAATATCCTGAAGTTCTTTATATCTCTGCAGCACTTCCTGTACGCCGCGGGCAACCTTATAATGCTCCTCACCAACAATACGCGGATCAAGGATACGGGACGTAGACTCAAGCGGATCTACAGCCGGATAAATACCAAGCTCTACGATGGAACGGCTGAGTACGGTCGTCGCGTCCAGATGGGTAAAGGTATTTGCCGGAGCCGGGTCTGTTAAGTCATCGGCCGGAACGTAAACTGCCTGCACAGACGTGATGGAACCGTTCTTTGTGGAGGTGATCCGCTCCTGGAGGGCACCCATCTCTGTCTGTAAAGTCGGCTGGTAACCTACGGCTGACGGCATACGTCCGAGCAGCGCTGATACCTCGGAACCAGCCTGACTGAAACGGAAGATATTGTCGATGAATAACAGCACATCTTTTCCGCCTTCGTCACGGAAATATTCTGCCATGGTAAGACCGGTAAGGCCCACACGCATACGGGATCCCGGCGGTTCGTTCATCTGGCCGAACACCATGGTCGTCTTATTGATAACGCCCGAATCGGACATCTCATAGTAAAGGTCATTTCCCTCACGGGTACGCTCGCCAACGCCTGTAAATACGGAATATCCGCCGTGCTCTGTCGCAATATTTCGGATCAGCTCCTGGATAAGGACGGTCTTACCTACACCGGCACCGCCGAACAGACCAATCTTTCCACCTTTCTGGTACGGGCAGAGGAGGTCAACGACCTTGATACCTGTCTCAAGGATCTCTGTCTCTGTGGACTGTTCCTCAAAGCTCGGGGCTTTGCGGTGGATCGGGAGCTTTTTCTCCGTCTTCGGAGCTTCTTTATTGTCGATCGGCTGTCCCAGAACATTGAAAATTCTTCCAAGTGTCTGCTCACCGACCGGCACCATGATCGGTCCGCCGGTCGCTACGGCATCCATGCCGCGGACAAGACCGTCGGTGGGACCGAGAGCGATGCATCTTACCGTATCATCACCGAGATGCTGGGCAACCTCAACCGTGAGGACCCCGCCATCCTTTGTGGTGATCTCAATGGCGTCATTGATCTCAGGCAGCCCGCCCTGGGGAAATTTGATATCCAGAACGGCACTGATGACCTGAGTAATTTTACCAATGTTTTTCTCTGCCATCTCACTTCTCCTTGTCTCTATCATAACTATTCAGCCACTCAGGCCAGCGGTAAAAATCTATCCCAGCACATCATGCCGACTGATTTCTGTCTCCTGTATGCTGTCTATTACCTCCAGCACCGCAAGTATGCAAGTCTGCCAAATAATTACTCATATTTCTTTTTAACCATCGATGGCATTCGCGCCCGCGATGATCTCTGTCAACTCCTGAGTGATGGATCCCTGACGCGCACGGTTGTACTGCAGCGACAGTTTTCCGATCATCTCTTCCGCGTTGTTCGTCGCCGAATCCATTGCAGTCATTCGCGCGCCGTTCTCACTGGCAACGGCCTCTAAGAATGCCCCGTAGATCAGGCTGCTCACATACTTCGGAATAATTGCATCCAGAACTTCGTCCTCGTCCGGCTCATAGTTCATAATGAGAAGATCCGGCTTTTCTTCTTTTACTTCGCCCTTTGGCCCTGCTGCCGCAAGATCCACCGGCAGAAGCTTTAAGAACGTCGGGATCTGGCTTACGGTATTTTTGAACGCCGTGTACGCCAGATAGATCTCTCCGATCTCATTCTTCTCAAACATGGCTAAAAGCTCTTTTGAGATCTGCTGCGCGTCGGAGTAGAGCGGCTCGTCGATCACATCGGAGTAATCCGCTTTGATCTCATAGCCTTTCCTTGCGAGTCCGTCGCGTCCTTTCCGCCCGATCGCGAAGATGAGGGCATCCTCTTTCGGGATCCCGCTCTCCGTCACGAGACGGATGATGTTGGAGTTATATCCGCCGGCAAGTCCGCGATTGGAAGAAACGACGATAACTGCCTTTTTCTTCGAATCGCCGCTCTTTAAATAGCGGTGCCGGATCCCGGTGGATTTCTTCAGCATCTCCTGGATCGTCTGGTACATCAGATTGAAGTACAGTCTCGAATTTTCCGCCTTCGTTCTGGATTTCTGGAGTTTTACAGTGGCAACAAGTTTCATGGCTTTGGTAATCTGCTCGGTACTCTCAATACTGGATTTCCTTCGTTTAATATCTCTCATGGTTGCCATGATACATCACCTGCCTTATCTTGCTGCCTTGCACTCTTCAATAGCTTTTTTCAGCAAATCTTCAGTCTCCGGTGTCAGCTGCTTCGCCTCGCGGATGCTTGCCGGGATCTCCGGATACTTTGTATCGATAAACTTAAACAGTTCCTTCTCGAAATCAAGAACCTGATTTGTCGGAATATCGAGGAGATATTTCTTTGTCGCCGCATAGATAATGATGACCTGATACTCGACCGGCATCGGCTGATACTGCGGCTGCTTTAAAACTTCACGGATGCGTTCGCCTTGGGCTAGCTGTTCCTTCGTGCTGGCATCAAGTTCGGAACCGAACTGGGCGAAGGAAGCGAGCTCGCGGTACTGGGCAAGCTCCACACGGATCGGGGCAGCGATCTTCTTCATCGCCTTGATCTGTGCCGCGCCGCCAACTCGGGATACAGAAAGACCCGCATTGATCGCCGGGCGGAAACCGGAGTTGAACATCTCGGTCTCTAAGTAGATCTGTCCGTCTGTGATGGAGATGACGTTTGTCGGAATGTAGGCCGATACGTCACCCGCCTGCGTCTCGATGATCGGAAGTGCGGTAAGAGAACCGCCGCCAAGGTCATCGGAAAGTCTGGACGCACGCTCTAACAGTCTGGAATGCAGATAGAAAACATCGCCCGGATATGCCTCACGTCCCGGCGGTCTCTTAAGAAGCAGGGACAGGGTACGGTACGCCGCCGCATGCTTACTTAAGTCATCGTAAACGACAAGAACATCCTCGCCGTTCTCCATCCACTCTTCACCGATTGCGCAGCCGGAATACGGGGCAATATACTGTAACGGGGCAAGGTCAGAAGCTGTGGATACGACAAGTGTCGTGTAATCCATCGCGCCGAACTCCTCAAGAGTTTTCACGATTGTCGCAACTGTTGATGCTTTCTGTCCAATTGCAACATAAATACAGTGAACTCCCTGTCCCTTCTGGTTAATAATCGTATCGATCGCGATCGCCGTCTTACCAGTCTGACGGTCGCCGATAATAAGCTCACGCTGTCCGCGTCCAATCGGAACCATGGCATCGATCGCCTTGATACCTGTCTGAAGCGGGGTATCTACGGATTTTCTCTCGATAACACCGTGGGCAACACGCTCGATCTTTCTGAATTTATCCGTAAGGATCGGACCTTTTCCATCGATAGGCTGTCCTAAGGCATTCACGACACGTCCTGTCATGGCATCGCCCACAGGAACCTCAACGACACGTCCTGTCGTCTTTACGGTGTCTCCCTCACTGATGCTTGAGGAATCACCGAGCAGAACCGCTCCGACGTTGTCCTCCTCAAGGTTTAACACCATGCCGTAAACCTCTCCCGGAAATTCCAGAAGTTCTCCCTGCATGGCATTCTCAAGACCGTGGATTCGTGTAATGCCGTCCGCTACCTGGATGACAGTACCCACGTCAGAGACTTCCAGCTTCGTCGAATATCTTTCGATCTGCTCTTTGATGACCGAGCTGATCTCTTCTGGTTTTAAATTCATTTGAGGTCTGCACCTTCTTTCTTTTCCATTTCATCACGTAACTGTTCAGTATTATTTCTGCTGCCGGACTGCTGTTTCCGGTCCCGGATCCGCCGGGATCACGCCAGCTGCAGCTTCATTAAGTCTCTCCGAATCTCACCGAGTCTTGTCCTGATGCTGCTGTCCACCACACGGTCACCGATCCTGATCACGAGTCCGCCGAGGATCGCAGGATCGACGCTATAGGTAACTTCCAGACTCACAAAAGCTGTGGTCTCCAAAAGCTTCGCCTCCGTATGGGCCTTCTGCTCCGCGGAGAGCTCCACCGCGCTTGTGACAGTTACGATACCGATCTTTTTATATTCCTTTACACGATTCACAAAATAGTCGAGGATCTTCGGGAGTTCCTTCTGCCGTCCCTTTTCGATCACGGTCTCAAGAAATCCCATCAGGTCATCGGAAACTCTTCCTTTAAAGATATTTTCCACGACCTTTAACTTCTCTTCTTTTATGATCTGCGGATGGTTCAAAAATTGTACAAGGTCTGCATTCTCCATGAGGATCGTCTGCAGTGACTGTACTTCCTCATATACGGGCGACAGCATATCCCGCTCCATGGCAGCTTCAAACAGCGCGTCGCCGTAGACCTTTGACACTAACTTTGCCATGTGCTCTCACCCATTTCCTTTAAAGTCTCCTCGATCAGGGAATCCTGGATCTTTACATCCATGGAAGCGGCAACCGCCTTCTCTGCCATCAGGGACGCAATGGAAACGATCTCCGTCTTCATGTCCTCAAGCGCTTTCTTCTTCTCCAGCTCGATCTCCCGGTTTGCCCGGTCAACGATGCGGTTTGCTTCCTCTCTCGCTTCCGCTAAGATATCAGCTTCCTGCTTTTTCGCTTTTTTCCTCGCTGCGTCGAGAATTTCCTGCGCCTCTTTGTCGATGGACTTTATTTTATCCTCATACTCCGCTTTCAGCGCGAGCGCATCTTCGCGGCTTGTCTTTGCCGTTTCCAGATCACCCACGATCCGTTTTCTTCTTTTTTCCAGTACTTCACGCGCCGGATTAAAGAGGAAATACGACATTACGAAGAACAGGATAAAAATATTGATTCCCGTGATCACAATGTCGTTGATCCATTGAGGGTCAAAATTTATTAACCGTTCCAAGGTCTCATCTCGCCTCCTTTACAAACTTCCGCGCATACCCGGAAGTTTTTTCCTGTTCCCATATCCGGATCAACCGAACGGCTTAACGAACATAAGGATAATGGCAACAACAAGACCATAAAGACCGGTCGTCTCGGCAACGGCCTGTCCAAGAAGCATGGTCGATGTAATATCAGATTTCGCGCCCGGGTTGCGGCCGACTGCAGATGCGCCGAAACCAGCGGCGATACCCTGTCCAACACCAGGTCCGATACCGGCGATCATCGCGATACCGGCGCCGATTGCTGAGCAAGCATGGATCAAATCCTGTCCTGTAATATTCATAGATAAAACCTCCTGTAAAAAAATTTTATAGCTGTCATTCACAGCTACAGGCAAAATCCTTTCCGATCGACTGCGTCGATGGGGTCCTGCCTTCCCTGTTCCGCCCTGCGTTCCTACAGTTTATCATTTACATAGACCATAGTCAGCATGCAGAATACGTATGTCTGGATACACCCGGAAAACAGGTCGCAATACACATGAAGTGCGGCCGGAATACCGATTTTTAATAAGACCGGCATCATTCCGTACCAGAGACCCATGATAATAACTCCGGACAGCATGTTCGCGAACAGACGAAGGGAGATCGAGATCGGATTCGCAAATTCACCGATCAGATTGATCGGGAACAGCACCGGGAGAGGTTGAAACAGTCCCGTAAAGTGTCCGACACCATGATTTTTGATTCCCTGGTACTGTACGATCGCAAACGTGACCAGACCAAGAAGGAACGTAACACCAAAGTCGGCAGTAACCGTTCTCAGGCCGAACAGACCGCTCAGGTTGCAGAACAGAATAAACAGAAAAATCGTTCCGATATAGTTCGCAAACCGGTTCGCTGAACTGCCAAGAATCCCCGTGGTCATATTTTCCAGCATTTCCATACCGAATTCGATGATATTCTGGAATGTTCCAGGTACATCCGTTGCATGTTTTAATGCACGGTTCGCGGCTATCACCAGAATCAGCAGAACGATCGTAACGATCGTCATTCCGACCGTTGTTGTCGTCAGCCAGAGTTCATGACCGAAGAGATGGTATTTCACGATCCCGTGGATCATGAAATCAGCACCACTGCCACCACTCATTCTTTTTCCTCCTTTCCTTAAGACTCCTGAAAGACTGCTGTCTGTTCCAAAACAGCAGCGTATAAGGCTCTATCCGTCAAGCCTGAAGCTCAGGCCTTACGGTCGGTTCGTTTCTGAAGTACCGGATACACATAAGCTCCGGTCTTCAAGCCCAGTGCGCCGAGAACGACTGCTAAAAGGTTGATCGTCGTAAATTTCCATAAAAGGCACACCAGTATTACCGCGCACAGGCTGCGGATCAGCGAATGGATCACCATCTTTTTGCTGCTGTACGCCCCATCAGCCGATTCCACACAGAGTTCCGTGGATCTCGCGATACTGATGAGCAGTACCTCCGCCGCCGCGGCTCCGATCAGCACTCCGGCGATCACCGGAACGGTTCGGAAAAAAATAAGGCAGATGAGAAGCAAAATCATATTATGGATCAGAATCCCGATGCTCATTCCCACTACCTGCCTCTTTGTCTTATCACTCACGATTGTTCCACCCTTTCAATTACCCTGCCGAGGCTGTCTTCTGCCGGACAGTTCCCTGCTGCTTCATATTCCGCTTTCGTTTACGGGTACCGTCTTCTTTGCCGTCCCTTCGGCCGTCACCGCCATCTTTTGGGACGGTCAGCACCGTCTCCGGTTCCGAAACGGCTCTCCCACTGCTTTACCTGCTCTTTCTTTTCCCTGTCTTCGTCTTCTTTCTCTCTGTCTACGATATGCTTCGCCATCTTATATGCACTCAGGCCGCCCGAAAGAACCCCCAGGATCAGAAAGATCAGAACGGTATGAAGTCCGGTCTTTTTATCGATCCAGCTTCCGAGAAGCACACAGATAAGGACCGGTGTCACAACATTGAGTCCGAGCTGGGTGATCAGCACCAGGTTTTCGAGTCCGTTTTTTTTCTGACGCATTTTCTCCCACCTCACTTACCGCGTAACGCATACCGCCATTATACTAAATATTTGCGGATTTGTCCATTTCTACGCATCAACTTTACAGATATTTCATGAATTCTTTTGTCAATAATTTGCTATATTTGGACACAGTTGGATAATTGTCCTAAAATCGTCAAATGGCTTTCCGGGCAAATCCAGATCTGATTCATATTTCTTCTATATTTATATATAGAAAAAAGAGACACAGATACTTCTATGTCCTTTCATTTTTCTTCAGACTTTATTTTCTTATGTAGAGGATCCATCGGTCCGCCCATGATTTTCAGTAATTCATTCCTGTGATCGCAAGTTCTCCGTCCACGGTAATGCCGAGGATGATATTCGGAACACCATCGCCCAGAACGATTCCTGCCATAACCGGTTCAAGGGTATCAACATCCACCTTTCCGATCGCTGCCTCCATCTCATCGGAGAAGATCTCAACCGGGTCCAGTTTCATGAAATCTTCCTTTGTATCCACCATTCCGCCGTTTGTCTTCACACAGGAGATAAACGCCGGAAAATCAATATGGTCCGCGAGGCCTTCCATATCCTTACTCTTCACGATCTCGACAAGCTCCTTTGCGTAAGACTTGTAATCCGTTTTTTCAAGCTTTGCAGCCACCTCACTCTGGAGCTTCGCCAGCTCCTCACCGGAGATCTCCTCCACCTGTACACCTTCAGAGCTCTCATCTGTCTCGAACGCTCCCGGACCTTCCGCCATCTTCGGATCCACATTAGAAAGATCCGGTTTTGTCGTGTCCGCCGCTTTCGTTTCCGCATCGGAAGCTTCTGTCGTTGTCTCTGCTGCGGTTTCCTGTGTCTGTGTATGTTTTGATCCGCATGCGGTCGCCATCACTGCTGTCATGCAGAGCGCCGCCGCCAGTAAAACGTGTTTCTTCATGATTAAAAGTTCCTCCTCTGATCTTATATGTGCTCCCGGATTCTTCTTTTATATGTGCTCCAGGAATCATCTGCTTTTCCGGTTTCTGCCTCGCAGACATCTCCCCGGGTACTCAGGGCATTTTCCGGCGTACAGCCATCTGTTATACTGCATCAGAACTATACCACGGCTCTTTTTTCATGACAATAAACAATTTCTAAAGAAATGGTTATTTTTTCGTTAGAAAATCTCCACTTATTTTATTTTCCTTTTAGAGTTTCTCCATACTTCCGTCACATTCTTCCTGTATACTTTGTATCATAAAAGATACCAATCAGCAAAGACATCACGAAGCGTTTTATAAAAACGAAAGACGAGGCGTGTAGCGCCTGATCAGGTATATATAAAAATGGGGCCGGCAGGCAAATGAAATGCGCGCACATTTATGCCGGACTCGACTAAACATAATTCTCGGATCCACAAGGATCCCGAATTGACATATATTCGATACTCATACATCCCCCTTTTTTAGTATTTGTGTGAAAAAACTCCGGTATGCCAGAACCGGAGTTTTTTCATGTCTGAAAATCCATCGACGTGTCCTCTCACCCGGCACAGGTAGTTGCTACAATCTGCATCTTCACGCGAATGCGCATCTTAAGTCACGTTAGTGCCTTTTTATCTGGTCGTTCCATCGTAATCTCCTGTTAAACCTAAAAACAGGGCAGCCCTTTTATCGGCTGCCCTGTAATCTATTTGCCTTCTTTTTATATATTCCGCAAATCTTATTCTATTGTAACTATTCAGTACCTTCATAGTTACACGCAAAAATCCATTCCAGATCAGCTTCGCTGATGGGATTTTTGCCCTCCAGCCTATGTTTTCTTACGGTCAGCGCAGCAAGTGCGCAGACCTACTGAACAGTTACATTCTATTATTCATTAGTGTGTCATCAGATCCAGAACAAGCTCCGCGCACTTATTGAGGTTCTCGATCTTCAGCGTCTCACCCGTAGTATGTACCTTCGTCATACCGGTAGAGAGAACGATCGGCTTGATTCCGTGAAGGGCCATTACGTTCGCGTCGCTTCCGCCACCGCCCTTTGCAGTCATCGGTTCGCAGCCGATGCGCTTGCAGGACTCGAACACTCTCTGTACCATCGGATCGTCGTTCGCAACATTGAAGCTTACATAGTTTGTCTTTAACTCGATCTCAAGCTTTGCGCCCATCTCGTCACAGGCATCCTGTAAACATTTCTGCATATGGGCAGCCTGCGCGTTTAATTTATCGAGGTTGCGGCTTCTCACCTCTGCCACGAACTCAGCCTTTTCCGGAACGATATTGGTTGCGTACTCAGCCTTTAAGGTACCGATATTGCAGGTCGTCTCCTCATCAATGCGGAGCAGGTTCATCTTTGCGATTCCCTTTGCCGCTACCTGGATCGCACTGATTCCCTCTTCCGGAGCAAGTCCTGCATGGGAGGAACGTCCGATGATCGTCGCGAAGATCTTGATCTGGCCAGGTCCGCAGGTTAAGATCTTTCCAACATCACCGCTGGCATCGAATACCATTGCCTCTTTGCCTTTGATCATGGACAGATCCATATTTTTAACGCCGTTCATTCCGCCCTCTTCACCGATGGTGAATAAGATCTCTGTGTTGCGGCACGGAAGATTCTGCTCTTTGATCACCTTGACAGCCTCCATGATCGCCGCGATTCCAGACTTGTCATCACCGGAAAGGATCGTAGATCCGTCTGTATGGATAATTCCGTCATCGATCAACGGTTTGATCCCGTTACCCGGAGTCACGGTATCCATGTGCGCACACATAATAGTCGGCTCACCCGGAATCGTTCCCGGAAGATATGCGCATACGTTAAATCCGTTGGATCCGAACCCCTCTCCGGCCTTATCGGTCTTTACTTCCAGACCGAGTGCCTTCAGATCCTCAACTAACTTTTCCCCCATCGCTTTCTCATTCTTTGTCTCGCTGTCGATCATCGCGTAGCCAATGAATGTGTCGAGCAGTCTCTTTTCGTTAATCATCTGCTAACCCCTCCTGTTTTTCCTGCTGCAAAGACCTCTTTTCCGGGCCCTGCATCGCAAATCTTACTCAATCATCTTAACATGGATCTGCCATCTCCGCAAGAAAATACCTCAGCTTTATCCGGTTTCCTGACCGGATCTCTCTGGATCCATTTTGTTTTTGTCTGAATTTTCTAATTTATTTGAATTGCATTAATAATATGAGCTGTAAAAACATTTGACTAAATAAAAAAAAGTGTGGACAGTTATTTACAAAAGATATATAATCGTTTTATAAAAAGTTAATATTTTTCATTCTTAGCAAAGAATTAACTTTTTACTTTATCGGCGAAATTGCTGGAAATCTTCCTGTTTTTTCAGTTATTTCGTACTTTTACTATCACAGGAGGTTTCTGTATGAGCGAAAACACCAATACTGCAACAAAGCAGACCTGGCTCGACAAGGCATTGACCGTAGTCGAAAACGTATGTAACAAACTTCCCGATCCGGTAATCCTGTTCTGCTGGCTCTTCCTTTTCACAGCGATCATCGGTACGATCGCAACCGTAGCCGGTGTAAGCCTGATCAACCCGGCATCCGGAGAGGCCGTTGTTTCCCAGAACTTCTTCTCGGTAGACGGACTGCACTGGTTCCTTGAAAGTATGGTAAAGAACTTCACCGGTTTCGCACCGCTCGGTCTGGTAATCACCATGACACTCGGTATCGGTCTCTGTGAGGAATCCGGACTGATAATGTCCCTCTTAAAGGGATGCCTGAGCGATGTTCCTCCGGCTCTTATTCCGTACCTTATCGCATTCGTGGGAACCATCGGAAATATCGCTTCTGATACAGCAAATATCATCGTTCCTCCGCTTGCTGCACTCCTCTATATCGGTGCAGGAAAACATCCGGTCGTTGGTATGATCTGCGGATATGCCGGCGCAAACGCGGGCTTTACCGCAAACCTTATGGTTGCCGGTACAGATTCCCTGCTTCAGGGTCTTACAAACGACGCGATCAAAGGCTTTTTACCGGACACAACCTTCCAGGTAGATGTTACCTGTAACTGGTTCTTTATGATCGCTTCCACCTTCCTCTGTTCTATTGTTATCGGTTTTGTTTGTACAAAGGTCGTAGAGCCGCGTTTCGGTAAATATGAGGGCAGCGATGATGAAAAGCTCGAAAAGCTGTCCGGTGAGGAAAGCAAAGGTCTCCGCTGGGCCGGTATCACTGCTGTTATTTATATCATCCTTCTTGTTATCGGATTCTTCACAGGCCCGCTGGCAGGCGAGAATGGTGCATTCGTCGGTTCCCCGCTCTTAAAGGGACTGATTCCGATCCTGTTCGTATTCTTCGCGCTTTGCGGCATTATGTTCGGCTTCGGCTCCGGTAAATTTACAAAATCCGGCGATATCAGTAAAGCAATGAACAAACAGATGGCAGCTATGGGTTCCTACGTTTCCTTCTGCTTCTTCTGTGGACAGTTCCAGGGCTTATTCAACTGGACAAAGCTTGGTACACTCCTTGCGATCGGCGGCGCTGATCTTCTTCAGTCCGCAGGTTTCACAGGTGTCCCGTTATTCATCTGCTTTATCCTCGTTGTAACCTGCGTAAACATTTTCATGTCATCCGGTTCCGCAAAATGGGCGATTTTCGCGCCGATCTTCGTTCCGATGTTCATGCTCCTTGGCTATCATCCAGGCTTCACACAGCTGCTTTACAGACTTGGTGATTCCCCGACCAACGCAGTTACACCGATGGGCCCGTATATCTGGATGGTTCTCGCAACCGCACAGGCCAAGTACATGAAGGATATAAAGATCGGTACTCTTATTTCCAACCTTCTTCCGATTGCTGTTATCCTTGAAGTGATCTGGGTGATCTTCTTCATCATCTGGTACCTCATCGGTCTTCCGATCGGACCGGGTGTTGGTTCCGCTCTTCCGGTTGGTATCCTTTAAAACTTTCGGCAGTACATAACAGATTTGTCAAAAAACGGGCAGCTCCATTTCGGAACTGCCCGTTTTATTCATCTTCAGTTTTCTTATTTTGCAAGTTCTTTTATAATAGAAGAAACCTTATCGTAATCGTACTGGACTTCTTTTACTCCCGACTGTTTTTTATACCAGTTCTTTAATTCCTGATACGTTGTGGAGAAAGAACCATATCCGAGATACAGCTCCGGAGTCTGGAAGTTGTCCGCGAATACGACCATCGGCATCACCTTCAGGCTCTGAACTCCGTTTTCTTCCATCACCTTTGTGATCTCCGCCGCGCCTTTTTTCAGCTCCAGAAGCGGATTTTCAAACTCTTCTTTTCTCTTTGCGTCTTCTCGCCGCCACATTGCTCCGTCCGGTGTTCCGTATATCTTAATTCCCCAGCCGTAAGTTCTTACAAGGTAAACACCTCTCTTATCCATAAGGACCACATCAAACGTCATTTTCCCTTCCGGCAGATTTAAAGTCGCGTTCTTTAAAACCTCACCGGGCTTTCCGCAGATCTTTTTCAGCCGTCCGGAAACCTTTTCCACTGCCTTCTCGTGGTTCCGCTGTTTGTTCATGTGTTTCGCGATCAGCCAGAACACCAGCACACCGGCCAGTATGTAGGCAAAGAACATAAAGTAGTCCTGCGCCGAATGAAGTTTCCATGTCTGAAAGTTTCCACCAAACATATTTTATCCTCCCAGGTATTCAATTAACCGCACATTGGCAGTTGCTGCCACCGACAGTCTCTTTTGAATCCATCAGGCAGGATTCCTTTATTATCTGTCATCACGTTTCATGCACGATACTTTATCTTAACACGAAACCACTATAAACGCAATAATCTTCTCATATTCGCCATTTCCTGATTTGTGCATTTTTACCAAATATTTATCATTCCATTTAGCGAAATCTCCGGCTTTTTTTCCAGTTTTCTAATTTAAAAATAAAAATTATAAACACTTTATAAAAAACATATAGCTTTTTCGAACCCTTTATAGTATAATATCCATGTAAGCGGGATCTCGGGGGTTTAGATCTCGTAAATTAAGTTTACAGGAGGTTTTTCAAATGAGTGAAAACACTACCGCTAAGAAAACCGGCGTGGACAAACTGATTGATGGTATCGAAAAAGTTTGTAACAAATTGCCGCCGCCAGCGATTCTGTTCTGCTGGCTTTTCCTTATCACAGCCATCATCGGCTGCATCTTCAGTGTAATGGGCGTTGCCCTTACAAACCCGGCTTCCGGAGAGGTCGTAACATCTGCGAACCTGTTCTCCAAAGACGGTGTTGACTGGATCTTAGGCAACATGGTAAAGAACTTTACCGGTTTCGCTCCGTTAGGTCTGGTTATCACAATGACACTCGGTATCGGTCTCTGTGAGGAGTCCGGAATGCTGATCTCCATGCTGAACAGTTCCTTAAAGAACGTTCCGGCAGCTATGATCCCGTATGTAATCGCATTCGTCGGTACAGTCGGAAACATCGCTTCCGATACAGCTATGGTCGTTATCCCGCCGATGGCTGCCATCGTTTACATGGGCGTTGGCAAACACCCGGTAGTTGGTATGATGGTTGGTTACGCAGGTGCTCAGGCCGGTTTCACAGCAAACCTGATGGTTGCCGGTACTGATACTCTGTTACAGGGTCTTACAAACGATGCGATCAAGGCATTCATCCCGGATACAACATTCCAGGTTGACCCGACCTGTAACTGGTTCTTCATGATCTTCTCCACCTTCCTCTGCGCAGCAGTTATCGGATTCTGTTCCGTACATATGATTGAGCCGCGTTTCGGAAAATACGAGGGTGCCGGAGAAGCAAAACTTGAAGAAGTTACTCCGCAGCAGAAGAAAGGTCTTAATGCTGCAGCTCTTACCGCGATCATCTACATCATCATCATTGCAATCGGATTCTTCACCGGTCTTCTTTCCGGCGAGAACGGTGCATTTATCGGATCCCCACTCTTAAAGGGCCTGATCCCGATCCTGTTCGTTCTGTTCTGCCTCTGCGGTCTTGCATACGGCTTCACTGCAGGCACATTCAAGAACGCTGTTGATGTCAACAAGGCAATGTCAAAGCAGATGGCCGGCATGGGTTCCTACGTTCTGTTCTGCTTCTTCTGCGGACAGTTCCAGGGCTTATTCAACTGGACAAAGCTTGGTACACTCCTTGCGATCGCAGGTGCTGATGGTCTCGAGGCTGCAGGTTTCACAGGCATTCCGCTCTGTGTAGCTTTCATCCTTCTCTGCTCCTTCGTCAACATCTTCGTATCCTCCGGTTCCGCGAAGTGGGCTATTTTCGCTCCGATCTTCGTTCCAATGTTCATGCTCCTCGGTTATCATCCGGGCTTCACACAGTTACTTTACAGAATCGGTGACTCCCCGTTCAACTGCTGGACACCGATGTCCGCATATATCTGGATGATCTTAAGTGTTGCTCAGACAAAGTACGTTCCGGATCTCAAGATCGGTACTCTGATCTCCAACATGATCCCGATGTCCATCGTTCTTCAGATCGCATGGATCATCGTAGTTGTTATCTGGATGTCCATCGGACTTCCGTTCGGACCGGGCGTAGGCGTTGCTCTTCCGGCTGGAATCCTCTAATTCAGAGTATAGCAGCTTGCAAAGCTTATTGTGTAAAATATAAAGGCAGAATGACCCGTCGCTTTTGCGACGGGTCATTTTTTGTTGCCATAATGATACCTCAGAGATGAGTTCTATTCTTCTCAAGATCGGAAATTCAATTTTATTTCTGTAGTTCTTCCAAGTGTCTCTCCAGAATATCCGCTGCACAGGCTGCAAGCTCTGCGCATGGGCGTTTTTTATAGTAGCTCTCCGTTCTCGCCTCCGGCATCGGATTCGTATCCGTATTGATCCCAGCCAACAGTTCCCGGCAGATATAGCTGCCGTTCTCGTCCTTAAACGCCTTTACAAGCTTCTGAATTCTTTTATAGTGATCCTGCTTCTCCGCTGCCGCTTTCGGGTCTGTATAGCCTTCCAGAGCCCCACAGACCAGTGCCATTCCGCTGACACAGCCACATACCTCCCGAAGTCTTCCGAGACCACCACCAAACGAGGATGCCAAGCCTGCCGCCATCTCTCTGCTGATTCCGCGTGCCTCCAGTTCATCCGCAAACGCCAGTGTCACTGCCTGGGAACAGTTGTAACCTTCCTTAAATAGTTCTCTTGCCAGATCACCGCGCGATTTTAAACAGGCTGATCCGTTTTTTTCTGTGTTTTCCACAATCTCTGCTGTTTTTTCCTCTGTCATTGCTATACTCCTTTCCTGTCAAACCATAGTTAAAGTTCTGCCATGCGCTTTCTTATCCAGATCAGCATATGGCGAACCAGATGGCAAGTCGCCAATCCTCTGCTTGTTTTTTTTTCAGTCTTATGATAGAATACTATTGTCATGGCAATGGGCCATCGCCAAGCGGTAAGGCACAGGACTTTGACTCCTGCACTCGAGGGTTCGAATCCCGCTGGCCCAGCGGAAAAAGGCTGAATTTCTATTATAGAAATTCAGCTTTCTTCATTTTCATTGAGTTCATTTTCTATTTCCTGAATCATCTTCAGAATGCTTTCCCGACAATGTTCCACCGCATCCGCGCACATGTCCATATCTTCCTTCATTACCTCAATACTCTCATCTCCCGGATATCTCTCTGTAAAATAATATCCGTTAATGATCTGCGTTTCCACTTTCACTTCACGATCAAATTTCAAATCTAACCTTTCGTAAAATACAAAAAAGCCCCGGGAACTGCTTCCCAGGGAAATACGGGTGGATACAGGGATTCGAACCCTGGGCCTCCAGAGCCACAA
>UMDQ01019460.1_pt1 | contig 19834 bp, 10 predicted proteins | sample 1964531 | NCBI WGS metagenome assembly UMDQ01 (sample SAMEA4835998, study PRJEB28245) | human gut metagenome | biome: gut microbiome; material: fecal sample | place: Denmark | collected 2008
TCTTTCCTGAATATTCGGGGTTGATCACATAAAGTCCCCGCTTCAATCTGATGATAATCCCTTGCTTTTCGAGCCAGGTTACTTTCTTGTCAGCAGACTTAAGTTCCGGATACAACGATTCAATGATTGAAGTCGTTACTGGAATGGTTCCTATTTCAGTTAATTTTCTATCCATACTGCAAATATAGCAATAAATTGAACAGAAAAAGAAATAATACTTCCTTTTCTATTCAGGATATTACTACTAAGGCAATCTTAAAAATAGTGACCGCTGCCACATAAGGCTGTTGTTTGTGACAATCTCCGAAACACTGACCACACAGCAATTGAACTGTCTCAAAGCTCTTATTGCCTGCGAAAAGGCCATCAGTTCGACTGAAGTGATGCATCGCTATCAAATCGCTTCAACGACCTCAATCTCCCGCTCTAAAGCTGCTCTTATCAAGAATGATATATTGGATAATAAGGCTGCTGAAATCTCGTTCCAGGACCCGATTTATGCCTATTGGTTGAAGACGGAGTACTTCGCAAAATAATCATAATGTGGCTCTCGGTTTCAGGGCTATTTTTGTACCTTTTCTCATCAAAAAACTGAAGTGTCCAAATAGAAACGCAACGTTTTTCTTTTTTCGGCGCAAGCTCAAACTATGAAAAACACTGCGGGGGCCGCCAAACGGCGGGGGCGCAAAGTCCCCGGGAGTGTCCGACAGCAATACAAAAAGACAAAAAGGGAGACCGAAGCCTCCCCACGATTAATTAACTTTGTATTGTCATGTCAAATCAACTAATCGAGGCTCAAAGATACGAAATCTATCTTGGCCTGAAAAGGAAATGGAGCAGAACCCGCATAGCGAAAGAAATCGGGGTCTGCACGTCAACGGTCTGCCGCGAGATAAAGCGCAACGCGAAAGCGGACGGCAGCTATGTGTGGAAACAGGCTCAGGCCAAGTGTGACAGCCGCAAGCACGGTTTCAAGGGCAACCACCGCAAGCCGCAGGAGCTGTGGTGGCGCATCGACCGCATGATAGAGGAGGATTGGTCGCCCGCCCAGATAGCCGGAGTGCTCCGAAAAGAGGGGACACATGTCTGCAAGCAGACCATCTACAACCATGTCCACGCCGACAGGACGGGGAAGCTCGCCGGGCATATGCCCCATGAATTGAAGTACAACCGCCGTGCAAGGCGGCAGCGTCCGACCAAGGCGACGAATATCGCCAACCGCACGGGCATCCACGAGCGTCCCGCGGAGGCCGACGGCAAACGCTTCGGGGATTGGGAAATGGACACCATCGTGGACTCATACGGCCATGCCATACTTACCCTGACGGAACGTTCCACCAATTTCATCCTCATGGAAAGGCTCAGGGAAGGGCGGAAGGCACTCCCGACGGCGAAAACCGTGGTCAGGCTGTTGTTCCCTTACAGGACCCGGGTAAGAACCATCACCACCGACAACGGATGTGAGTTCGCCGCACATCGTGCCATCACCGAAGGGCTGACACGGAAAGGGCACGAAAAGATCGTTGTCTATTTTACCGATTCATACGCGGCATGGCAAAAGGGAGCCATCGAGAACGCCAACAAACTCATCAGAAAGTACATCCCTAAAAAGGCCGACTTCAATGACTTTACCGATGCATACATCAAAAAGGTGCAGCATAAAATCAACAGAAGACCAAGGGAAAAACTCAACTTTGACTCGCCTAAATGTTGTTTCTTCAGAAACTTCGACTAATTTTGCTTTTGCTGTTGGACTCTACCTTCTCATCAAAAAACGGCATTTTCCACAAGTTTTTGTACCGCACATTTTGATATTCAAGAAATTACACTTACTTTTACTTTCCAAAATGGAGGTACAAGCCGAGAATGGTGCTAAAAATCACTAACTTACACATTCTCAGATACTTGCCAACCTGCTGGTTGTACTTTTTAGAGCGCTATACTATTGATAATCAACGATGTACACATATTGCATCGAGAAATAAGAAATGGAAGCAACAAAAACGGGTGGTATAAATACCACCCGCACAAAAAGCCTTACTAATCATAGCCTGGCTTTGGTCAATAATTCTTTTTGTTTTTGCTGTCAAGGTTTCGGTTTCTTTTCATAGTTAGGGTTTTGATATGCACAAATGTAAACGATTATTTTAAAGTTTGCAAATCTTTATTGATTTTTCTTTTAATAATGACGTTTTTTGAATGAATTTCATTTTTATGACTATAATTGCACTTGCTTGTTGACTCTACCTTGCTTGTTGACTCTACCCTTCTTGATAATCTCTTGATAATCTCCTGCGAAATATATACTTTTGCATTGTCCTAATTAATGCGCTATGCCATGAATGTCAAAATAGAAGAAAGCTGGCGGAAACGCCTTCAGGAAGAATTTGATAAACCATACTTTGAGCAGCTAGTCACATTTGTCAAAAATGAATACAAAAAGGCCCATGTACTTCCTCCCGGACACCAGATATTCCATATTTTTAATACCTGTCCGTTCGAGAAAGTGAAAGTTGTTATCTTGGGACAAGATCCTTATCCTAATCCAGGACAATATTACGGAGTTTGCTTCTCCGTCCCGCAAGGAATTCCCATTCCGGGATCGTTAGCCAACATATTCAGGGAAATACATCAAGATTTAGGTAAACCAATCCCCACATCCGGCAACCTAGACCGTTGGGTAGAGCAGGGCGTATTTTCTATGAACTCGGTCCTGACCGTACGGGCTCACGAAACCGGCTCACATCGGAATATGGGCTGGGAAACTTTTACAGATGCAGTGATAAAAAAATTGAGTGATGAACGTGAGAATCTGGTATTCATGCTATGGGGAAGTTATGCAAAAGAGAAGATCGCTCTTATCGACACCCATAAACACTTGGTGCTGACAACTGTGCATCCATCTCCACGCTCTGCCGATCATGGTTTCTTCGGATGCAAACACTTCAGTAAGGCGAATGCTTTCCTCCAAAGCAAAGGTATTCAAGGAATCGACTGGTGAGAGGTACGAATCGTCCGACAGGCAGACAGGTTTTCATTATATTTCACCTTCCGTCTGAAGATACCAAGTCCATCCATTGATCTGAATCTGTATGGCCTGCCACAGGTCGGAAGAAGATTCCGCAAAGAAAAAGACAATCTTATGTTCGTCTTGACGATCGAGATATTCCTGCACCCCCCAATTATTCCCCTCCATAGCAGTCATGGCAAAGTAATCGATCAGGTTGATACTGAAAACTTTTCTCCCTGTCGTCTTATCAGTCACGACAAAGCGGCTTTGGCGATCTTCCATCAATCGCATCGTATTCAACTCTACCACGGCAGCAGAAGAATTCTTCTGTTCCATATAATAAGGGCGGAAACTCAGAATATCGTCATCCAGCAACGAATTGTCATAGGCCATGTATCCGTTCGATTCAATTATCTCATAGTTATAATTATTCATATCCAGCCCCCAAGATTTTCCCGAAACACTTCTTGTATCCTCTCCAGAATATCCCTGGAAAACGAACCGTACTTTGTTCGTATTCTTGATCAGGCTTATTACTTCAATCTGGTTCGTGGTTCCTGTAAAATCCACCCGATGACTTACGCCATGCCAGAGCGGTTCCAACTTCTTATCTATAATACAGGATTCTTCCCGCTTTAGCCGTAACCGCATATCTACCATATCATAGCCACTTCTGGGTGTAGTGACGTCGTACGACTCGTGTACACCCACCCATGCAAGAAACCGATACTGTCCGACGGGCAACTTCACTTCCATCAGGTAACTGCCCGTAGCCAACACATCGCCTTCTTCCGACTGCATAAACAGGAATTTCCCCTCTTTGTCAAAAACGTAAAGTTCCACTTTATCAACCTGGGTATGGAATGCATCCGTGAAAAGCATATTATAGTCGTATTTGAATTTGACATACAAACGGCATTCCGGCAAATCTTCGTCGAAGATATTGCACGAGGTCACGAACAAAGAACCAGTTACAAGGAAAAGGCTCAAACAGAAATAATGTATAAGATTTTTCAGTTCCATATATTTTTTGATTATGCTATTATTATATTAGTTTCATGCAAGAGAAACAAAAGTTCCATAGGCATGATACTTTTATTCCGTAGGCAGGGATTAGAGAACCGGAGCCGTCTTATAAGGAAAAGCACCGGGAGACAAACTCCCGATGCTTCAAAGGGAACGGTAGCCATTGCAGAATTAAAATTCTTCAACTTGCTTATACCAGGTCCAAGGGTTCACATTAATCTGTATGGACAACCATTTTTCATCTTCCTCATCCGGTTCGTCCGTTCCAGGGTCCGGAATGATCGGATATCCCGGATTATTGAACTTGCTGACTACGATATCATAAACAGAGTTACGGACTACTCCGAATTCACCTAATTCGTTAACGGCCGCATCAGTATCGTCATGTTTGATAATCGCTTTGTAGTAGCAGACAGCTCCTGCATAATAGGTGAGACTTCCTACCGTTTTTGCCCGTTCCGTGTCAGACTTTCCGAGGATAGCCGCCTTTTTGTTGCGGAAATCGTTCATTGTCGCAGGAATACCTGCCTTGTCGTCAGGAAGAACCACTTCACCGATGCCGATACCTTCTGTGCCCAGATATTTATTGAATGCGCTGGTCAATGCCGTTGAAATCAATAAAGGTTCCGGCTGGTTGAACTTATAGGTCAGCTCTGCTTCAATCCAACTCATCAAAGTCGTGAACGTATAATAGCCACCGTTGATAAGCATCCAGTCTCCTTTTTCATCCTGGTCCGTAGAGGCGGTAGCCGTTCCCGGCATTTTATATTCATTCGGGATGAATTTGGCTTTGAATAAGACATGCGTGGTATAAGCATGCATATTGCTCGCTGCATCCTGCGTATTTTCAAGACAATATTTACTTGTACCAGATGCCAACCAGTTACCATCTCCCGGATCAGCGGCCACATACGTGTAGTCTGTACCTACGTTATGGGAGGCGAAATTGGGATCTTTCCGGTAAGAACCTTTCCTATATTGGTCGAAAGGCGCACGGAATCCACCTCCGTTCGTTTCATACCAAGTTGCAAGCCGCTCGGAAACAGGAAAATATTTCTTATTTGTCACATTCAACAGCCATCCACCATTATCGAGATTAATAGTGGCGGAAGATTCGGTATTCGCATTGATCGCTACACGGACCTTTGCCACCACACGGTCGATATTAACAGATAACGGACTCGTTGTGGCTGCCTGTGAAGTCTTATAAAGCACTAAGTCCGTATCATCACCGTTACTCAGGGAAGGTTCCAGATGCCCTTTGGCATTTGTCATCATAAAACCATTTGTAGAAGAGATAAGACCTGCTTCTTCTGCAATCTCCGCATTGATTACACTGTATGCCTTACTGACAGTCGTGATTTTATCCGGAAACTTCGCAGAAGGATTAGCTACCAACAGGATGCGCTTGGAAGTGGCCGGAATCTTGAATGCCGTACCGGCGGTTCCTGTCGGCTGTCCGGTACTGCTCAGTCCGGCTTCATCATTTGTCAACTCGATATCGGCCGTAACTACCGGGTCCGCATCTTTTGTAAAGAAGATGGCTCTGACCGTCTTTATTTCCGATTCAGGTTCGGTTCCATTTTCAAAATCCGGATTGTTCAAAGCACGCGTAACAGGTGTAGATGGAGTGATCACCTTCAATGCCACCCAGGCTTCGCCTGTCGGATCCGTCACGATATCGCTGTTTCCACTCGAGCCGATGTCGTCATTACTGCACGCAGACAATATCATTGCCGCCAATGCAAACATACCAAAATACTTCTTTTTCATTTTTCTACAATTAAACCGTTATTAACTTATTTATTTATCCCTTTTCCATCCTATTAATTGCTTGCAATTCCTGATTGGGTAATTTCTATTTTAATTCGCCTTGTCGCATTACCATTTGCTGATGAACCATGTTCACCGATGGTGGTCAAGTACACAAGCCCTTTTCTTGCCGAACCTCCATTAGGCAATATTTCCATATATATGACTCCATCATCTACCGTTATACGATCCGTATCGTTCCGGTCACTATCCGGGATGGAAGGACGTAATTTGATCCAGTTCTTCGGATTGTCCGTTCCATCTTCCACATAAGCAGACAGGCAGTAATAGTTTATTTCACCGATTTCCGGATTCATGTTGTTTGTCGGCATATACCGCAGAGTCATTCCAGCGGCAGGTATCGCATTTCTCTGCCTTATGTGAACCTGCTTTTCCAAGTTTCCGAGCTTTAGTGTGATATATGCATTCTTTCTATCCTCGTAGCCGGGAGCCGGACCTTTCATGCCTTCTTCATACCATTGCAACCCGGCAGACACATTCACTCCGACCGCCGTTATACGCGGAGAGACATTATTATCGACGATCGGGATCTTTCCATCGGCAGGATATGCCAAGCGGAAGACACCTTCGGCAACCTCTTGTGCGTTGTCCGTCACACTTCTAGCATCCGGAAAATTGACCTTACAATCTGTAACCAGTCTAAACGCCTCATGATCGGCCATCTCATCCGCGTAGACTATAAAGACCGAATTACTGACTCCCAAGTAATAGTCGTTGTTGGCCGTGATTTCATAAGAATCGCTGTCATCTATCAAAATCATGAAATCAATGTCCGTGTTGGAGGCTTTAGAGGCTTTGGCATCCGCCACACTATCGTAGCCCGGACCTTTCACCGTTACGATCGTAAACGTATAAGCACGATTCCGCAATATTTTAACCGGTTGCAGAAGCTGGTCCACAATTGCCATTTTATAGTAATACTCACGTCCGCCATATTTTCCTTGAATAATCATATATGAGCCGGCCAAGATGCTCGATTCATATAGATATACCGGCGTTTTCTCCGTACTTTGTCCCTCATCCGTCCATTCGGCCGTAACCAATGGAGCCGAATAGGCAGCGTCATTCCGGTACTCCGTCAAGTTGGATGTGTTATCCATTATAGAGCCTGTCAGATTGTGTAACAACCCTTGCCGGGGGACATTTACAACCGCGGAAACTCCTTTCAATTCAAAATTAGGCGCCTTATTCGTGATCACCATTTTAGCAACCGCACGTACAAGTTGCAGCGAACTTTTGTCTGTGTTTTCTATTTTTGTCGTGTTATCTATCTTATCTACCGTCAGCAGATAGCTCATTGGGATAAGTTCACCTGCGCCGCTATAAGGGATAACCGTACAGGACGGAGCGTTCAATGGCTCGGTCAGTAAACGGGAACAGATATCAGACAAAGTCGTTACCTCCGGGGTCATATTCAATCGGAAATTTTCTGATGTAAACGAATATGCAGTGACGGCATCGCCATAATAAAAAAACTGTTGTGGGTTTGCCAATATCAGCAACCGATAGTTACTGCCGGCAGGCTGCCTTGTCAATATCACGTATCTCTTTCCTGCCAGTTCGAAAGCCTGTGCCGCTTCTATAAAAGTCGCATTCGCATCATTGCCTTTGAAAACGAGAACCCAGGGAGCCATGCCGACCGTATTCTCATCCTCCAGTCCCTTTGTCAAAGGAAGAGGATAGGTATTCGCCCTGGCGAAAATCTCCACCCTCACTTTCCCGTCCGAACTATTCCCTTCTTCCGGCTGTCCCGATAAGAATACTTCGGATTCGCAGCCCGACATAAGCAACAGCAGTGCCGGACAAAGCAAATAAACCATATGTGTCAATATTTTTATCATCTCCTTACACAACGAATTGATAAACCGTAATGATTACTAATTGATTTCGGAGTCGTAGCCATATAATTGAGCTCCATACTCCACACGCTGCCATAAGGTGCGCCTTTCTCTTCTCCGTTTATTTCATTAGTCCATCCGGGAGCAGAAGAAGCAGCCCAGTAATATCCCGTCTCACTCACATACTCCAAGCTTCCATCAGAATGCCACCTTCTTCCCGCGGCTGGCAGAAAGAGCGATGCATCATTGTCTGCATTGAAAAACAGGTTTCCTCCAAAAGCAGCCCCAGTATTATCCAAAGAGACTCCTTTGTAATAACTGATTTCCTCTGTAACACCGTCTACCCTTGTGGTTCCATTCAACATTTCGGCGGTTTTAATGGGTCGCCTATCAAAAAAGCCGTCGGCATAGAATCCGTACTTCACTTCACCCAGTACCACAGGTATATACTTTTCAGTTCTGTAAGTCTCATCAGAAGGGGAATCGGTTGTCAAATGATTCCCGTCTCCTCTCATCGGATTGCGGAACAAAGACATTCTCCATTCCGACTGGTTGACCTCCGTATCGTTGAAACTGTTAACAGCTTTACGATCCAGTGGTCCGTCGGCCGGACGATAATATCCGGGAGGACATAGTTCGTAATAGTCCTTATATTTGGTTCCTGTCGCCGGGTTCCAATAGAAAGCCGTATTGAAACGCTTCATAGGCCACCCCGCGATCTCCCAAGTAGACTTGTTTACATTCGTCGGATGATATGCCCGTCGGGCCAGATCCGCATCTTCAACCGGCAATCCCCATTGGAAGAAAGCCCCTGCCTGTGTCGGATACTTGACAAAATCGACTTCATCCGCCAGATTGTTAAAATTAATCTGGTGCCATACAGCCTTTGTGCCCGGATCGTTCTTAAAAGCCTTTACCGTCAGATTAAACGGAGAGAACTTCCGTCCGAAAGAGCTTCCGGAACTTCCACTTCTCATCAGATAATCAGCAGCCTGTCCTTGACGGACGTGAATTGTTGTATGTACAAAAGATTCTCCATCTTTATAGCTGACATTCACGATGCCATACCTTGGTCTATCCGGATCGTGATTTTCCTCCCTCAATCCAATCCTAAAATAGATACGTCCTCTCCCACTGACCGAACTGCCATCTTCCGACTTGTACAGATTGGGAATCACCGGATATTTCTCAGGATCACCGGGGGAATCCGTCCCGATCTGGGGATCGAAACTCGGAGTGGAGCTTAAAACAATAAAATCCTTATACTTGTCAGGAACTTCGGCTGTCCATTCGTGCCAATAACTCCATCTTATCCCACTAATCACCCTTTCACCGATTTCATTATCCCGGTAAAAAGCTCCGACATAAGGGTTAGACCACGGATCGGAAATAGAGTTAGCAATAAACGGGTAGCGTATGCCCTCTTGTTTGACATGTACTGTAATCGTCCTTTTCAGCGGATTTACGGCAATGATATTTCCCTCTCCACCCTGATAATACTTTTCTGCTGCGACCAAAGTGATCTCATATGTCTCTTCACCAACCTCATTCGGGCGGTCCAGCAAAATATCCATATAGCCTGAGCCTGTATCCGGATTATACGAGATCCTTTCATCTGAATTCGGTTTCCACCATTGGCTGGACAAAGCATTGAAGACTGTATTTGTTTCCTGCTCTTCATTTGTGCGTACGACTCTAACCACCTCCGAAACTCTTACGACCGGCATATTCGACGAAAAAGAAATACGTGCTCCATTAAAATCGGTTATACTGACTTCGGTATGTGACACATTCAAGGTCCTATTACCGGAGATCTCCCACTCATTATCTGTTTTACCCCATTCGGTAGCTACAATATTCATTTCAAGGGATTCTCTTATAATCCCGGTTAGGTCAAGTTTCGTGTTATTAGGTAAGCTGTAGTCTACAGGATCAGAGGCAATCTTCAACTCACACGAAGGGTTGTATTTATCCTTCAGATTCACAGTAAACACTATCGCCTTATTCTTATCATCTTTCGTATCCAGTTCATTGGATGGCAAAATAATACGGGTTATTTTCTTTGCCCACGTTGCCCCTTCGACAGCCGGGATCGTATCAGAGAAATAGCTTTTATCACGTGTAAATGTCCGAGTGGTGCTCCGCTCTACTGGCGTACCGTTATAATTAGCCGTCAAAGGAACCAAATTTGGAATACCGCTGAACGTAACCCCCGTAAAGGCATCATCAAAATTATCCAAAGCAGCTACCGCCTCCAACACGACATCGACACGCACGGCCAACCTGTCTAAGGCTAACTGCAACAGAGAAGTCGTCGTTCCGTCTTCCAACCTGGCCCCCTGACCACTATCCAGGATCGTGACATTCTTGATTTCCTGTATCATCGGAATGATCCGCTCGGAAGTAAAGTAACTTTCAGGGAAAGCGATGTTATTCAGATCATCGTAACGCGAGATGGCCGACAGCCGGCCTTCGATAGAAGTATCGGTTACCGGTTCATTGGCCAGAAAGACAAAGTCATAGCTGCCTACCGTAACCGGATGCCGTATAATATCATTCTGTGAAGCCTTATAGCGTATATTCGTTATACAATTGCCAGTTGAAGGATCAAAAGTCAGAACACGAAGCGTCCGAATGACATAATCTTCCGGGCTTCCTGCATGTGTAGCACTCTGTACTCCCATTCCCTTGATAGAGATAAATGCCCCATCCGCATTACGCTCGACAAGAGTTTCATCTACACAAGAGGACAATACCGCCAGTAGTAAAACATAAATTATATTTTTATATACCATATACTCTGTTTCTGTAAATTAATATCCCTTCCGTTACCTATACAACAGGATATCCATCGTATAAATATTTTCAGTATTGCAAATTTCAGTAAATCAAATAGAATAGGAAAGGATATGTATTTCTGATACAGAAAACAGGAGCCATGAAGAATGACTAATAATGCTATTAAGTAAGAAGCACGTTGCTTTATATGCACAAGAAGGATAAATAAAGACTATATTTATATTATCCGTATAAAAAATAAAAACAAGTTTCGATAATCGCAAAAAAGCCGGTAGAGACACAGACATGTAGGACACGACCGTAATAACAAAGCGAAAGGTATATAAGAAAAAATGTCAGACGTGAATCAAAGCAGTCAAGGCAACCATTCGACAACACCTGTAACCGGATGCAACTTACGCCACTCTTCAAATTCGGCATACGTTCGTACTCCAGCCTGGATAACGGCCTGGTAATATTCTATCCCCATTATCTTTTCCGTTTCCGGAGTTTCGTATTTTAAATTCAAAATAGCATGTCGCGTATCCTCAGTCAGGACCGCCAAAATACGGTCAGCTACATTCTCGAAATAACCATCATAGCGGGAGCCTTCCTGAATATGGATCATATCGATCTGCCAAAGTTCTCCCTCCCCATCCTCGCACCATGCATGCCATTCGATGCAAGCCTCGACAGTATGCAGAAGATTGACACACTCTATCTTTTTGACTGATGTATTCGCGGCAAGTTCAGCCATTGCACGGAAACTGTCAGACAAACTGATCTCAGAGGTATAGACATGGAAATCTATGTCCCGATGCTTCATTAGTAGTCCAGTACGCAGAGAACCGACCAGATTCACTTTCGCCCCTATGCTTTCCCATATCGGAATGATGCGGGTTGCTTCTACTATCTTCCAGGCTTTTTGTTGATTCCGGTGTGCAATATCGAGAATGTCCATTTTCTATCCTTTTAAATAAATGCTGCAAAAGTATGAAAAAATCCGGACACATCACCCTGCCTGAACTACTGTGCGAGAGAGAATCTCAGACTAATACCATAGTTTGAGTTCGAAGTCGGATAAGAAGCACTCGATATCAGCGGTTCGTTGATCTGGATATCATAGAATGCACGAATCGTCAACGCACGGCTCAAACCGTAATCAGCCGAGAACGAGATTGTCTTTGCTATGTTACCACTGGTAGCCTGCGTCAACTGCGTGTCAATTTTGCGGATCAATGATTGCATTTTATTGTACGAAAAATCCAAACGAACGGTGAGGTCATTACTGAAATCACGTGTCTTCTTCATCTTCAACACCTTATTAAACTCAGCATATTTATAACCCAGACCGATCGTCACTTTCTTGGAAAGCGCTTCAACCAACTGGTAAGATGTCGTATTCAAACTCAAATTGCGAGTAGTCGAATAGTCCGCCCGAACCGTCACGTTATTTAACAGGGTAGCATCTGCACCCAACAAAGGACTAAATGCTTCGGTAAGGCTGACAGACGAAATCGAATAAGGGGACGACGGTGTCGGGTTGTCATTCAGGATCGACTGGATATATCCTAATCCGTCCTGTCCGGCATCCACCCAGTTTAAGAAGGAGGTAAAAGCACCTACCGCATAGGAACAACGATACTGATGACTTAACGTCACACTCTTGAAATACTTCTTGACAGCCGGAATCTTGATCAAACCGTCGTAAGTGATACGCCAGTTAGGCAACATACTCTTTAATGAAGGGAAAGCCGTCAAACCCACCTTCTTTGGATCCTTACCGGTATAAGCAGCCAGAAATGCAGGAATCAGAACATCCGCCGAATTCCGGTTGACGCCGTTCACATTATCGGTTCCCGGATTATAAGGCATTCCTCCCAAACCTTGATCATGGATAAAGCCCACATCCGGATATTTCAAGCCCGAATACTTGCTTTCGATACGCTGGGCGATGATCTCTCGGTTTGCCAACAATCTGTCAAAGGCTTTCGAAGAATAGTTGTTCATGGCATTTCCACTCCCCCCGAAGGCACTTCCCAATGCGATTGTCGTCATAGTAAAGTTACCTCCCATAATTTCCGGCATACCTTCATACATAAATTGTATTTCTGTATTACGCGTATCGTTACGAAGTGCCGTCAAATCAATCTTCAATCCTGTAATCGGTTCAAGATTTGCCCGTATATTCAAGTTCTTTGTACTGGTCATGATAGCTGCATTTACGTCTCTTTCAGTATCCGTAATCAGCCAACCTTTTTCATACGCCTCATCTATATAGCTGCGACGCACATCACCGAACGCAAAACCGATACCCGGAGAAAGACCAAATGAAGAATGTCCCTGACCAAAGATATCACCGATCTCCGGACGAAAACCGGGCAACATCATACCGGCAGAATTCGTAAACTGAATATTGAAACGGCGGACCATCATCAGAAAACGGGCACTATGTTCTACAGCCTTATAAAGGAAATCCTCTGTAGGAGCCGGTCCTGGTATGATTGTCAGTTTTAAACGTACCGTATCCTGGTTCAAAATCTTGACCTGTGCAAAGTTGATCGGCTTGAACTTTACTTTATAGACACGTCCGTCTGTCCTTCTAGCCGTGATTTGTACTTTCTTCGTAAACATTCCATGCTCGACAACAGTAGCACTGTCCGGATTCAGGACAATTTCTTTCTCCAACTTCGGCTTTTTCTTCTTCTCCGGCTTTTTAGCCGTAGCCCGAGTATTGTTGAACTTCTGGTTGATCTTCTTCAGATATTTGTTTTTGTTATAGAGGGATAACAAGTTCAAGTTCGCCTGCAAATCGAATTGGCGCTGGTTCTTGATCGTGTTACCCATCTCGATATCTTCGCTTACCGTTGCTCCACGGTCCCAGTTATAAGTAGCATTATAGCTCAAAGAGGCATTGGTCCAATCCAGAACCGGGATCAGTTGCAACGGTAACTGCCAGGTCGCCATAAACTGTTGGTCGTACTTCATCGGAGTACCTAAATCAGCGATGCTCTTCTTTACGGAATCTTTCCATAACTGATAACCATCCGGATTCAGTTCTTTATTTACCTGCACATACGGTTCTTCGATACGGGCATTCGTTCCGGAACTAAACGTTATGTTCAGGTTGTTCGTAAAAGCCCAATTCAAACTGAAAGCACGGTCCCAATAGAAATTCTGGCTGAATGTCACCGGGATATCGTTACTAACGCCTGTTGCTGCCCCTGTCAGGTCGCGCAATTTTATCTCATAATAATTACGCATCATAGCCGTCTGGAAATTGATAGACGGAGCTACATTAAACGCCAATTGCTTGGCATAGCGCGTATAGCCGTTGTTTTTCTTCAATAATTTATCAAACGGTTTGATCGGTTTGACATAAGGCACATAACTATAAGCGAAATTAGCGCGGTAATCTTTTGTCGTTTCATATTCTGTTTCCGGATTTTTCTTATCATTAATGCTGTACGAATATCCGAGCGTGAAGTTTGCCGGATCATAAGGCATCGGATTCTTACTCTTGATATTCACACGCACATTATTAAATGAAACGCTTTTGATAACCGTCCTGTCTTGCGAATAGTTACGGATCGAATCCTTCTCTGCTTTTGTTTCCGCCTTATCAATAGCATCCTTCAGTTTGACATCCTGATCCAGCGGATTGTATTTCGGATCATATGTTTCTTTCGAATAGGCATAATAGAACGGGATGCTGACTTGTGCCTTTTCCGGGAACAACTTACCCAATTCGATAGAAGTGGCCACGTTATACTGCTTAAAGTCTTCCATCCGGCGTTCATTCAAAGACTGGTCAAGAGCACCAAAACCAGCCGTTTCGATACGTCCGCCCACATTCACTGTTCCCAAATCGGAAAGTGCGACATTCAAATTCGCATTAGCAGCCCATCCACCTTCTTCATTGAAGTCGGTCAAGCGCAATTCGTTCACCCAAACTTCCCCACTCTTCAATTTATTACGCACATTACGTACACCGATCATAACAGTCTTCACTTCAGAAAGGCTTGGATTACCTTTAACACGAATCGTATTCCCTTCATTATCCGGGTCCCTACCTGAATAGATAGTCTGGAAAGACACCCCATTTGCCCCAGAACGCTTTTCCCGGTTACGCTCCAGCTTCAAGTCTGTCAGAATCTCCAGACGGAAGTTCAACATATTTTCTGCTGGCCAAACAATTTTCTGATGTTCCGAATTATTATAATTATACTCCCCATGCGGAGTTAACTTCAGCGGGACTTCATATTCATAATAGTTATTCTTATAGTCTGATCCCAAGCGGATAAAGACAGCAAGATCGCCATCCGCAAGATCATTTACATCCAATTTTGGAGCCTCGGCATGTGTAAACAATTGCAAACGCTTATACTGCCGCAAATCATAGTTTGTATTCTTATACACGGCACGTGCATCCTGAGCAGCAAGGTCCGTTATCTTTAATGAAAGCGCCTGTTCGTTCTCCTGACGGATCTGAGGCTGGCTCGGATCCAGTACACGGCTGACACCTGGAGGCAATGTATAGCTGACCGGATCCCTGTCACTGTTTTCCTCAATATTGACAGTTGAAACTTCTAATTTACCCTTTACCGCGGGCGGCATTTTCGGATCGGACAAATCCTGCTCATAGGATCGCCATTCGCCACGTACCAGTTGTAAAGTACCAAAACGCAATACGACCGATTCCTTAAATCCAGTCATATACATACGCATGAAACGAATCGTCTTGAAATCATTGATCGCCCCCACACGGCGCTGGTATTGCCTTACCGGAATCTTGAATTGATACCAGGTAACGGATTCTGTCGTACCATCCGCCAAACTTACTAATGAGGTACGTTTATCCGCAATAAAGTTTTCACCGACAACCGTATCCTGCGGAGTGATCCTGACTTTGTATTCGAAATATTTTTCATTTTTATTCAGAGTATTATCCTGATTGATGTCTTCTACATCAGGTACGGTCTTGGACGATGTGCTGTAGCGCTCGCCCGAATCGTTAATGTCTTTCGAGTTTCCTTCCGTTCCGTTGTAGCGTTTGTAACGTGTTAAGATATCCACCTCCTGAGAATCATAGTCTGAACCACGAAAATAGTGAAACTTGTCACCTGCCGGGTCAAAGAATGGAGACAGTTGCAACGGATCGTTCTCCATCTCGGTAAGAGTTGTTGCATTCAATTTCTGACGCAATTTATTCAGATAATCCTGATAGGCCGGATATTCTTTCTCTTCATCCGAAGATAAACCGTTCAAGCCGACATCCTGTAATAAACGTGCACCAGCCGTATTATCGAATGCATAAACCGTACTCTGCTGCTTGGGGACCTTACCCCAAACCGTATAATCGACTTTCGATGTATCTCCATCAATCGGTAATCCGTTCTCGAAGAACTTCTTTTCATCCTTCAATATATCTTCCGATATCTCACCCAAATTAAAATACAGGTCACCACCTGCAGTCTGACGGTCATAGATAAACGGATCAAGCATCCAGAATTCGATATATTCGACATTCGCCGTCTCGAAGTCACTTTGGTCTATCTTACGCATCATACCGCCAAAACGCTTTTCCGGGTTCTGCAATGTTCCATCTGGATTAATATTATCGGCATCCAGGTTATATGGGCCGCGTTCCTGAGGATAGTAAGCCATGTTCAGAACTGTCAGCGTGTTACTTTCACTCATGCTTTGCTGCCGTTGCGGAAACAACTCCCTTGTCTCAATAGCACGGACATAATGGTTGGACAAATCTTTTGTCGTGATATACTTTGGACGCAAAGAAGAATTTTTACGTGTGAACAATCCGTCGATTGTGTACCAGGCTAATAAAGCACGGCTTTTCCCATAATCGATATTATTGGTCAGTCCGGCTTCCGGAAATAGTTGGGGTGTACCGTCGTCATAAGGCACACTGGACAACTGCCAAGGATAAGGATCAGAAAGATCGAAATTACTCTGTGTTGACTCAAAATCATCCAAATACGAATATCCACCTGTATTCTTGTTTTCGTAATGTCCGGCAATCAAATGAGCGAACTCCGCATTAAAAGATATCTGGCTGGGTTTGCTCAGGTTCAGCAACGGCAGCTTGTCGAATACATTGGTAAGCCACTGACTTTCCCCCTTATAAGACATATTGACCCCCCAAAGTGTATTTTTGATCGCCTCGTCACCCATCGTCGTTTTAGTGGTCAACGGCATTTCAGACATATGCATGATAGTAGCACCTAGCATCAGATTCGGATTGAACTGATAGTTCAAGTCCAATCCCATCATGGTCTTACGCTGCATATTATAGGCTGTTTGGTTTTCCAACGAGACGCTGACCGGAGTACCTGCAGAAATAATACTTTCATTTAGGATAGTCACCACACCGGAAGTATAATCGACGGTATAGTCCACATTTTCGGTCAATATCGCTCCACCAGCCGTAACCTTGACTGAACCTCGTGCTACATTGGAAGCCCCTAATTGTATCTCGGCACCCGAAGAGGCCTTGTATTCTCCTTCCAGTTTGAATTTGTTCTTTTCCGCAATCTGCCGGGCAACAGTCAATGTCGAGTCATAGAGTTCCTGGAACACATACTTATCGGCAATCGCATCATTATTAATCTTTTTACGCAGATAAGAGCCGAACGGTTCCACACTCGGAAAGATGATCTTCCCATTATCGGCCAGGACAGTCACTCCTTCAATAAAGTCATATATACCATCCGGATGCGGTTGATTATTGGAATCATAACTATCCAGGTTCAGCACCCGTAACAAGATTTGATTGGCAATCGCTCCTTCCGGCAAATAGTTGACATATGTACCGGTCGTATCGCTCTGGTACATGATATTCAGCTTGAATTTCTCCTTTTGGACAGAATAAGCTCCTAACGAATAAATGTTTTTCATCATCAGGTCCCAGAAAGGCATATCGGGAGACATGGTAATTCCTTTCAGCAACTTCACATACAGGCAAGAGGCAGCCGAAGAAGGATTGTCAGTCGAAAACTCACCAACCTGGTAAGTCTTTCCATCCGAATAGGTATAATTATAAGCGACAGCCAATACCTCATCCGCCTGCAACTGTGTTTTTAGCGAGATATATCCCAATTTGGTATTAACCGTATACTCGGACGCATCCAGCAAGCGGGCGCTTTCCACTTCTTCATACTCCGTACCGTTGACGAAAGTCCCTCCCAGCGCCTGACTTACCGTACTGATATCACGAGCACCAGAAAATTGCTGGTTAAGGGTATTATATAATGTGTTCGTATTATTATAAGGGATAGATAACGCCCCCGAAGGAGAAACGACCGCCGTATTCGATATATTAGCATGCTCGGCCAGATCGGCAAAAGCGACCACATTACGCGCCTGGTCATAAGTAGCCCGTTTGTTTGTCACCCAAACTTCCACCTTGCTAATCGTGACGGGAGAAGAAATCGTATTCAAGTTCTTCACCGCCTCATCATAACGGTCACGGAAATAGTGCGACAGAAAAAAGTGGCGATTCTCGTCATATTGGTCAATCGTCAATTCGAAAGGTTTTGTTTGCACGCCCCCTTTAGAACTGACCGTTTTTGATTCCGACTCCTGTTGTGCAAACAACGCATTGACTCGCAATTTCCCGAACTGGAGATCCGCTTTCATACCGAACAGAGCTGCTCCCCCGTTGATCAAGGAGTTACTGGTCGTCATACTCACGTTTCCGGCTTCCAGCGACTTAATAATTTCGTCTTCCTCCCCAGTATAAGCTAATTTCAATTTTTTGGAGTCAAAATCGAAAGAGGTTTCGGTATTATAGTTCATATCAAAATTCACTTTGCTGCCGACCGATGCCTGCACATTCAATTGGACATTCTCGTCGAAATTAAAGAAGGTGCGGTTACGAGCACGTTCCGGCAGAGACGGATTTTTGGTTTTATTCTGCTTCAAACCTAACTCCACTTCAGCCGATCCTTGCGTCTTCACCCGAACACCACCCGGTCCGAAGATACGCTCCGCCGCCCCAATATTGAACTGCATATCTGCTAAGTTGAACTGTTTATTAGCCGCTTTTTGAAATTCTTCCTCGTTTTTCTGGCGATAATAAGATTGAACAGATTTTTGGAAACTATAATCCTGGTATTCTTCGGGAGTCAACGAAATAGGGGTAGTCAGGTCGACATCACCTAATTTGGTACGAACCACATACGTCCCGGTTCTGATATCGTATTCGACCACTGATTTCACGTTATCCGGCGTCTTCAAGTCAGCAGGCGACTGCTTGGTCAGATCCTGATATTCTTCAGGAACTGTCTTGGCTACCGGAAAACGGGTGCGCACCTTCGGCACTGTATCATCCGGTACGACCAGCAATTCAGTATCAGGCAACGACATTGCGTAGGCCAGGAAATCCGTATTCATAGAATACAGACCTGCACCAAACAGTAGAATTATTATCCAAAGTATAAATTTTAGTGTTCTTCTCATGTTAATTGTCAATTGTCTATAGTCAATTGTCAATTGCTTAAAGCATTCTTAGAGCAGTTTTGATCACTTGCTCGACAGCAAGTGAGGGAGAACCTTTGAGAATCGTATGGACCGCCTTTTGTGAAGCGGCTTTCTGGAATCCCAACATGACCAGTGCAGCGACAGCTTCTTCCGCCACGGCATTATTCGACGCGGGAGTTTTGGGTGTGCTTACAGTTGTAAGTCCTTCGACCGCTTTCACCTTGTTCTTAAGATCCACAAGGATACGCTGAGCTGTTTTTGTTCCTATTCCTTTGACTGCAACTAGGGAATTTTCGTCTTTGTCGGCTATCGCCCGTACTAGTTCGGATGGTGACAGGGAAGAAAGGATCATCCGTGCCGTGTTAGGGCCTACCCCTGGCACGGTGGTCAGCATCAAAAACAGTTCGCGTTCTTCTATCCCGGCAAAGCCAAAAAGTACGTGGGCATCTTCTCGTATGATCTCGTAGACGTAGACCTTACCATCTGCCTTTCCATTATAAAAAGTATATGTATTCAGGGAAATATTCAGTTCGTAGCCGATTCCGGCACATTCCAGCACCATCCTGGCTGGAGTCAGTTCGACGATTTCTCCCTTAATATATTCGATCATGTTCTTCTTTGTTTGGGTAATTCGTATCAATTATAACGCAAAATTACAGAAAAGCGTATATATGACGACAAAAAAACTTTGATACGGTTACTGTTTTAATAATCTGAGAGCATTTCAAAGATTGTTCTGTCGGCTACAAAGCTCACTCTTTACAAACGAGATTATTACGTTTTGTTGCACAAGTATGGTTATACAAAATAAGTAATATTTAGAAATGCAATAAAAAACAGAATGACGATA
>UMDQ01037690.1_pt1 | contig 19789 bp, 15 predicted proteins | sample 1964531 | NCBI WGS metagenome assembly UMDQ01 (sample SAMEA4835998, study PRJEB28245) | human gut metagenome | biome: gut microbiome; material: fecal sample | place: Denmark | collected 2008
ACGCCGCCGTCGCGCTTCGTGAGGGCCGCCTTCTACCGCGCCACGGCTCCGCAGCGCGCCACCGGGTTCGAGACCGTACAGCAATGCCTCCACCTGCTCAACAATTTCGACATTCCCATCGGTATCGAACATCCCGAAGGCGAGTGTCCGGACATTCCGAGCGCCACGCAGTGGACCTCGGCCATCGACCTGACCAACCGCCGGATCTATTACAAGACCGCCTACAACAATACGATCCGCTGTATCGACCTCGCGGGGATCGACTTCGGGAAAACGGCCTATCAGTCCCATCCGCTGGACCCGAAACGGGAACAGCCCGTGGAACGGATCGCTGTTCCGGAGTAAGACGGCGGTTGCGGTCCGTTTTCGGCTGCTTCTTCGTCGGCGTTGCCGGGGCTGAACTCCTCGTCGGCGAAAAAGCCGGTTAGTCCCGTGAGCTGTTTCTGGCGCAGCAGTGCGTCGCGCTCCGTGCCGATATGGCGCATGGTTCACCGGTCGGACTGCCGCGTCCGGATAGGTTTCCCTTTTGCAATCGGCCGGCAGGGATTCCCTGACGACCGGTTGGCCGCTGGGGGGGGGCCGGCCGGCGGCTATCGTATCCGCCGGACCCATATATTCTCTCCCTTTGCATCCGAAGACAAAAGGCTGCCCGCGGCAAAACCGGACTGCTTTTTCATGCCCGTCCCGAATATTGGTGTGGAAGCGTTCCATATCGGCTTGGAAAGCTTCCCCGGATTCCGGACCTTTGCCGCGCAAACGAAAAAAACGGCTTTCCGACCATGTCTGTACGACCTTGCGAAATACTGAACTGCGGGGATGTCTATCTTTTTCCTGAGACGAATTCCCGGTGTCAGGGCCGCTCCTCGCTATGGAGCGTGATCGTCTTGCGGAAGAGGAATGTCGTGCTCGAATCGGATACGGGGGATTATCGGCATTTTGCGATGTGGCGGCCCCTTGCCGTCGGTTGCCGTTATTGCCGACTGGCGAAACGCTCCGAATTTCGGGATTATAGGGTGAATCTCACGTATGCCGAAATGCGTAAAATAGGATAAGGATAATGTCGTCCTGCTTAAAACTTTAGCGGTTATGAAAAAGGATAACGAGAGTCCCTATCGTTACTATCGTGTTGTAAGCGTCAAAAAGATCGATCGGTGGTTTTTCGACCGATACGATCATCGCAGAACCCACGCGAAAATCTATGAAACGGTCATCCGGCCCAAATTCGGGATGTGCGAGAACACGTTTCTCGACTACCGTCATGAACCGGACGAGCTGCTGGAACTGTTTCCGCAGTCGGCCAGCGTCGAGTTTTCGCTGTGGCTTCCGACAGTACAGACCAAGTACATGGTTCCCGCCGAGGCGAATCGATTCAGCCTGATGCTCTGGGATTCGATCGACAAGGCTTTTCGCTGTATCCGGCGACGGGAGCCGGGCTGCTGCATAGACGCCGACAAGTTACTGACGTATATGACGCTTTATCTGGAAGAAAGATCATCCGTCGGGATGAAGTGACGCAACTTATGAATGAAGAGAGGGGCTGTCCGAACAATTCGGGCAGCCCCGGTATTTTCGTGCGGTCTTTTCGTTTTCGGTTCGGGGAGTCGGCCGAAGTTTTTGCAAAATGATGATATACAGTCGGTTTTCCTCTTTTTGCGCCGGACAGACAACAAAAAAGGAACCTCGGAAAAAGGCTCCTTTGTGCGGATAAAGGGACTCCGCCTCACTTTTCAGTTATCTGAATATCAATCTTATAATCGAAAGAACAATCCCCTGCACACACTTTGGCGCTGCGCGGAGAACATCGCTTTGCACAAATTGTTCGGGTGCTTTTCAATACAATGCAAATATACGAAAAATTATAGGAAATAAAATAGTTTAACTATATTTGTAGTAACCTTAAAATTTCATACGTATGGACGTTATATTCAATCGTTTCTACAAAATAGATATTTCCACGAAGTCGGTTACAAGACAAATCTCATTTGAAAATGGGAATGTGACAACTTATGTTTTAGAATTGCTTGATTATATATCTAAAACTAATGGAGATAGGGAATATTTGTTTGATGATACCCGCCTGACAATGAGAACTTATGTTGATAAGCTTATTTCAGACATAAATCGTGAAGACACCTGTGAGAATATTGCTCGCATGCTTCTTGATATTGAAACAGATGCACAACAAAACATCCAAAAATTAGGGAAAGAAATTCAACGCGGAATTCTTATCATTTCGATTGTGCAAATGACCGATACAGATATGAAAGTAATCATATCGAAATCAGATTATACAGAATTTATCGAAGAGATCTCAGGGAATAAGACTAATGGTTTACCAACTAAAAAGAGAATTTTTAAATCCTTTGTTGTCAATATAAGCACTGAAGATGGAAACAATGAGATCGTACAATTACTCACATTTGATTCTAATGCTTCTCGTGCAACATATTGGTGGAAAACGTTTCTGGAGTTGAAAGAGATTCGTGACGATGAGAGAAATACGCAGACGGCTTTTAACGCCATAAAAGCCAAAATTCTTGACCCTATTCGCAAAAAGCATAGACCAGATTATTTGTTATTATGGAATGCTACAATAGCCTATTTCCGAGGAGAAGGCGATTTTGATATAGATCACTACAAAGATAATATAATTGGCAATTATACTCCTCAAGACAAAACTCTCAAAGTAGCAGAATTAAAAGAGAAAATAGAAAAATTACCAACCCAATGCAAGTTTGACCCGCGATTTGCCAAATGCCCGAATGTCATAACGGCAAAATATAAAAATGTGTTAAAGCTGACGGATGAGATTGATTTGGTCATAAAGCATGATATGCCGAATATTAGGAAAACAATACAACCTTATTCGGATGATGAAGGTAATAAATTCATAATGATACTTAGTTCTGATGGGTATGATTATGCTTTAGGTGTAAAGCAACAGCATGAATAATATTTTTGAATATATACTCCAAACTATATTCTCAATTACGGGAAGAATCGAATCTATACAAGAAGATTGTGATGAGGTTTATTGTGAATATAATGGAACGTTGGTTAAAATATCTTATAACCAAGACTGTGAGACGATTCTAAACACCTTCAACACCCGGGATGTCCTTTCTATAACCGTTTTGCAGAATGAGGATGTTATCGCTGTATTTAAATCAGACGGAGAATCTTCAATTAAAACATTTATTGAAGAAGTTGTAAATAATGGCATCGGATCAAGTGATGCTATTGAAGTCACTATTAAACAACGAATTATTAAACACGTTGAAAATTACACAAGATCAATATATTTTACAGATGCGTTTGTTGAATATTTGAATAGATTGAGTTTGCTTTCTTTCTTGTCGGTATTCAATAACCGTTTTGAAAATAGCAAATTAGTTTTCGAACTGCAAAATAGTGAACCTTGTCAATTTTATACAAATTCAATAAGTTTTACTACGAGAGACGATATATCAAACCTGCATTTAACACCAGTTAATAAACGTACAGAACTTATTGATCGAGCAAATTTTCTGTGTCACTTTGATGGTCTTAAATATAATTTATTGCCGAACGATTTATATCCTCTATATTCGGACACCATAACAAATACATTAGGTAATGTATTTAAGAAAGTATGTGTATTGTACACATGTTCATTCTTGTTTGATTATACTACTATAACTAAAGATCAGTTCTCTTACAGATTGAATGGGTTTAAAACATTCAACTACAACATAGCGACCAATACATTGAATAATACCAATGTAGATGTTTTGTCTGTGGATACCCTTTATGAAATTTATAGATGGGCATATTCAGGAGGGAATACTAATGATAAGTTAAATATAGCACGAAATATCATATCATTAAATATTAAACCTCAAATTCTATCAATAGAGAGTTCAACATTTGATGCCATACAATCTAATTTTAGAATATATGAGAAAGAGAATGTTCGGCAATATATTCAAGTAAGAAATAAATTGTCAGAGCTTTTAATTGATCTTCAAGTGAAAATTGGAAATATCGTAGATGGATTTACCGGTGATTTCCGAAAGAACATAATAACTCTATTATCATTCTTCATTACTGTTATTGTTGTTAGAGTTGTCTCCAAAGGAGACTTTATCGGAGGTTTTACAAATGAAATATTGCTTGTTGTTTTTATTTTATTGTTAATTTCTATAGGCTTATTACTTTATTCTCGCTGGGAGTTAAATAGAAAAGTAAGCTTATTTGAGAAACATTATAACCAACTTAAAAATAGATATAAAGATTTACTTAGTCCGAGAGAGTTGGAAGAGATATTTGAAGATTGCGATCCAAATAAAACCGATAATAATGTATCATTCGTACAACAACAAAAAGCCTTATATACTAAATTGTGGGCTTTGTCTATCGTATTGTTTTTTGTTGCGTTTATAATAATACTTGTAATTAATAATCAAGAAATCATTTCAAAGTTTATCGAAAATGTTATACAAAGAATATATAACTATACAGGATGCGACATTGCATAAAGTTGGAAATAAACTCAATGAAGGTGGCGTTGTATTTTCAAAGTCAAATTTGCATCTTGACAGTTCACTGAAGACCATTCTTTCCCAATATTTTCTGACATCCTTTAAATTTGAGGAGTTGTACTCACTATATCATCAAACGGATATAGCGTTGAATGAGGTGTATTCATATGTATCCAAAATATTTGAAAATCACGAGCAATTCCACCAACAATCCATGAATTTGGCAGCCCATTTATATGAGAAGAGTGTATACCCCAAGATAAAAACTGGAGAATTCTATGTAATTTATTTTAAAGATTGTATATTAGATGAACATACTGCAGATGCGATTGGATTGTTTAAGTCAGAAAACAAAGAGACCTTTTTAAAGATCTTTCAAAATACCGAAAACTTTAACATAGAGAGTGAGGAGGGTATAAATATCAATAAGCTGGATAAAGGCTGTTTGATTTTCAATATCGACAAGGAGAATGGCTACGTTGTTGCAGTAGTAGATAACACGAATAAGGGCGAAGATGCAAAGTATTGGATCGACGATTTTCTTCATGTGCGGCCTCGCAAAGATGAATACTACAATACGCACAATGTTCTGTCTCTATGCAAAAATTTTGTAACGAAAGAGTTGCCGCAACAATTTGATGTACAAAAGGCGGATCAGGCCGATTTGCTGAATCGGTCGGTACAATTCTTCAAGGAGAAAGACTCTTTCGATATGGAAGAGTTTACCAACGAAGTTTTTGCGCAGCGCGAAGTCATTGATAGCTTTAATAAATACAAAGAGAATTACGAGCAGGATCGGGATTTGGAAATTGCCGATAGTTTTACCATCTCCGAGTCTGCGGTGAAAAAGCAGGCTCGGGCATTCAAAAGCGTGATTAAATTGGATAAGAATTTCCATATCTATGTTCATGGAAACCGAAACCTTATCGAACAAGGAGAAGACGAAAAGGGTAAATTTTATAAGGTTTATTATCAAGAAGAGAGCTAATAAAGCCATAGCAGACAACTATAAAACCATTCAAGGAGCATAGGACCGACGCTTAATGATGCGGAGGAGAAATAACACAAAGAGCGACCATAGAAGGTCACTCTTTGTATTATCTGCCGAACACACTCGGCTTGTAGTAATTCCTCTCCAGCACCTCGTTGATCTTGGATTCGGGATAGAGGAGTGTTCCGCCGATAGAAGTATAAGGGGTAATTCCTTTGTCCCGATAGTTTTGTAAGGCACGGCGGGAAATGTGGAAACGGGTTATTACCTGCTCAGTTGTCAAATAGCGTTCGCCCAACAGTGAAGGTTCGACTTCTGCGATCATTCTGTCGGCTGTTTGTACTGCGCAGCGCATGGCTTCTGCCAACTCTTTGTACTCGGGTGTATCGCACGTAATGATACATTCCTCGTTAATTGTCATAATCCTGTTCATCGTTTATTTGCATTTGGTCGTCAGGTTCTTATCAAGCAATACCTTGACATCTTCGGATTTGTAATAACATTTGTTGCCAATTGTCGAGTATGGTAACTTCCCGCTGGTACGCAAGTATTGCAATGTTCGTTTCGAGATATGTAGCAAACGACAAACTTCGATGTTGTCTATTCAGCCGCTTTCGGCAGCAGGATTGAAATGGCGGTCGAGCCGGCGTATCGTGTCGATCAGTTGGCAGGCGTAAGCTTGTAAATTTGTCCATGCGCGCTCTTCGATTAAAAGGTAATTCATTTTCGTAATTTTTCAGATTATAGATTCGATTCCGGTAGTCTACAACAGCTTTCATGTATCTCGAATCCGATTCGCTCCGCGTTTCATACTCGATAAATTGGGTTTCGAGTACAAGGTAAATCGGATTTTGCGAAGTTCTATTGAATCGGAATATGCTGATAGCTTGTGGCGTCGAAATGCGACCAATTGGCATCGAACTATACGAAAAGCGCGGGACAATAATTTGTCCCGCGCGGTTGGTTATCTGTGCCGTTCTTGTCCTTTTTCGTCGTCGCGCTGCATTCGCAGGTTCAGCCGCTCACGCATCTTTTCGAGAAAGTACGTCCGGCTATCGTTCTTGCGGCGTTTGATGTCCAGATAGGTATCGTAGCAATTCCGAACTTTTATTTCCAGCCCGAACTGCGAGCCGAAAAAAGCGAACAGCTCATTGATCGGAGTATCTCCGTCGTCGATACAACGCATCTCCTGTAACCCGTAAATCAGCTCGACCATTTCGACGAGCGTTCCCGTCCAGCGGTGCGGTGTTTTCGGGGCCATTGCTTCTTGTTCGTTGTCATAACGACGTAACAAGTCCAGTTCGGTATTGATATAACCGAGCGCTATCTCCAAGAAACGGTTTTGCGCGTCGTATGGTGATGTATTTTTTTCGGGCAAGTATCTCCGCAGAACGTGCAGGCGGATTCGGGTATAACGCAAGGTTCGGAAAACAACTATTCTATCTTGTTCTTCATTGCAAAACGATTGCAAGGCTTTGTCGAATTCACGGAAGAGTTCTTCCGTGACGGCTTTTGTGGCGGCATCGACCAAATGATCTGCCGTAATATAATGTATCATAATCATTCATCTTTTAAGTAATAAAATCTCGTTGTTTCAATTCTTTGCAGGAAAATATACGGTGGAGACTTATTCCTTAAAAGGCCAATGACTCTTATTTATCGGTTTGCGTATCGGCAATTACATTCCGCCTCCCAGCGCATGGTAAAGGTCGATGACGCCCTGTATCTCGGCGAAACGGGCTTGTGCTTCGGCCTGTTCGGCGGCGAGCAGCGACTGTTGCGCTGTCAACACCTCCAGATAGTTCGTCGGCGAGTGGCGCATCAGCAGTTCCGTTTTTCGCACGGCCTCCCGCAAGACCGTTATCTGACTGCCGGCAATCTCGACCTGCTGCCGTGCCGTCTGCCATGCCGTCAGCGCATTGTTCACCTCCTTGCCCGCATCGAGCAGTGACTGCCGAAACAGCAGGACTGCTTCCTCTTGCCGTGCTTTGGCGATTTTCAGATTCGCACGGTTCGTGCCGCGATTGAACAGCGGCTGCACGAGCGAGCCGACCGCATTGGCCAGCCATGCTGCCGGATTCGTCACCGCTCCGCCGTTGTTCGTCCAGCCGAGCGATCCCGAAAGCGTAAGGCTCGGATAAAAAGCCGCCCGTGCGGCATTGACGGCGTAGAACGCCTGTGCCAGATTGTATTCCGCCTGCCTTACATCGGGACGATTGGCCAGCAGTTGCAACGGCACGCCTACGGATACCTCTTCGGGAAACCGCTGCCCGTTCAGCGTCCCGCGTTCGATGGCTGCGGGCGACATAGCGAGCAATACGGAGAGGGCATTCTCGGTTTCATGGATACTCCGCCGCAGCGCAAGCACCGACGATTCGAGCGCCATGCGGTTCGCCCGTGCCTGCAAGACAGCCGCATCGTTCGACTTACCGGCTTGTTTCAGCGCTTCGAGCACCTTAACGGACTTTTCCCACGTGGCAAGCGTCCGCTCATTAACAGCGAGCTGCCTGTCGAGCATGAGCAGCGTATAGTAGCTGTTCGCCACGGTCGCCACGAGCCGCGTCTGCACGGCTTGTTCGTAAGCCCTGCTGCTTTCGAGGGCTGCCCGCGCTCCCCGTTTGGCGTTGGTCACCTTGCCGAAGATGTCGATTTCCCAAACGGCCGATGCCCCGAGGTTGTAGGTCTTGGTCGTCACTCCGTCGTAACGGCCGATGCCCCCTTCGGGATTCAGCGACACGGACGGCAGATAGGAAAGACGAGCGTTCTTCAGCACGGCTTCCGCCTCTTCGACACGCAGGCGGGCGATACGCAGGTCGGTATTCCGTTCCAGCCCTTCTTCGACAAGCGTCTGCAACTGCGGGTCGGTAAACAGCTCGCGCCACGACAGCGTGGCCATCGTTACGGTATCTTCCGTTGGAACGTCCCGGTACAGGCCGTCGGTCTCGACCTGCGGGCGTGAATAGGGTTTGTACACTCCGCAGCCCGACAGAGAGAGGACGGCAGATACAATCAATATCGTATGTTTCATAATCGTCATTCGAAATCTTCGTTCATCGACCACCGCCATTCCTGCGGCTCCGTTTCATCTCTCTTTCTTATCGTGCGCTCCTGCATCCATTGGAAGACGATGAACAATCCGGGGACGATGAAGAGCAGGGCGAGCGTGCCGACGATCATACCTCCTACGGCTGTCGAGGCGAGCGAGCGGCTGCCGTTGGCTCCTACGCCGTGCGCCACCATCAGCGGCAGCAGGCCGAAGATCATCGTCAGGGCTGTCATCAGAATCGGACGCAAACGTGCTTTCGCCGCGCTGTATGCCGCTTGCGGGAGAGACATGCCGGCTTTACGTCGTTCCGCGGCATACTCTGTCAGGAGAATGGCCGTCTTGGCCAGCAGTCCGATCAGCATGATGACACCCGTCTGCATGTAGATGTTGTTTTCCAATCCGAACAGCCATGCGAACAGGAAGCTGCCCAACAGTCCGCACGGAACGGAGAGAATGACGGCCAGCGGCACGAAGAAACTCTCGTAGAGAGCGCATAGAATCAAATAGATAAGTATCAGACAAATTGCGAAGACGATCGTCGTATTGTCCGTCGTGCGGCTCTCTTCACGCGAAATGCCGCCGAACTCGTAGGTATAATTGAGCGGCAGCACCTGTGCTGCCACCTCTGCCACGGCGCGCAGCGCATCGCCCGAGCTGTACCCGGCGGCTGTCGCACCCGTTACGGAGATGGAGTTGTAGAGATTGAAGCGCGAGAGGTCGGAAGGACCGTAGGTCTTCGTGAGCTTTACGAAGCGGCTCAGCGGCGCCATTTCGCCCGAGGCTGTCCGCACATAGATGTGCCCGAGCGATTCGGGTGTCACGCGGTACTCCGGTGCGGCCTGCATCGTGACGTGGTAGAGCTTCGAGAAGCGGTTGAAGTCGGAGATATACTCCCCCGTATAGTAGCCCGCCAGCGTCGAGAGCACCTCGGCGGGCGAGAGTCCCGCCAGCTCGCACTGCGCGGCATCCGTATCGACCCAGAACTGCGGATAGCCCGTATCGAACTCCGTATAGACATCGCCGATCTCGGGACGTTCTGACAGTGCCTCGACAAATTTGTCCGCCACCTCTTTGAAGAGTTCGATGTCGCCTGCGGCCTTATCCTGCAAGTAAAGCTCTATGCCGCTTCCCATACCATAACCCGAAATCATCGGCGGGGCTATGGCGAAAAGGGTCGCATCGGGGATATTCGGAGCGAAAGCATTGATTTTGTCGACGACATCTTTGACGGAGTGTCCCTTGCCCTTGCGCTCGTCCCAGTTCTTCAAGGACATGAAATACATGCCTTTCGACGGCCCCGCGCCTGTGAAGGAGAATCCTGCGACCTCGGCACGGTAGTCGATTTCCGGAATCTTTTCGAGTTCTGCATCGACGGCGCTCATGATTTCGAGGTTGCGTGCCATGGAGGTTCCGGGCTTGGAACTCATGCTGACCATCACCGATCCCGTATCCTCGTCGGGAATCAAGCCTGTCTTCGTGTTCCGCACCAACACGACGAGTAGCAGCAGCGACGCCGCGAGCGTCGTCCACAGAAGCCATTTCCGTTTGATGAAAACCAGCACGCCGCGTACATAACGGGCGGTCATGGCATCGAATACGGCGTTGAATGCCTGTCGGAAGCGGGCCGCGAAGTTGTTTTTAGCGTTGCCGTGCTCATCCGTATAGGGTTCGAGCACCAATGCGCACAGCGCCGGTGAGAGCGTAAAGGCGTTGACGGCAGAGATCCCGACGGCGACGGCCATCGTCAAACCGAACTGCGCATAGAACGCACCGGACGTACCTCCCATCATCGACACGGGAATGAAGACCGCCATAAAGACGACCGTGGAGGTCAGAATCGCCGAGGCTACCCCTTTCATGGCATCGTTGGTCGCAAGATACGGCGAACGGTAACCCGCGTCGAACTTCGCTTGCACGGCTTCGACCACCACGATCGCATCGTCCACCACCGTGCCGATGGCCAGCACGAGGGCGAAGAGCGTGAGCAGGTTGATCGAGAATCCTAACAGCGACATGACGGCGAACGTACCGATAATCGACACGAAAATCGAAAGGGTCGGAATGATCGTCGAACGGATGTCCTGCAGAAAGATGTAAACAATAAGTACGACGAGCAAAATGGCTTCCAGCAACGTCTTGACTACTTCCCGAATCGATGCGTAGAGGAATCGGTTGGTGTCGCTCAATGTCACGAACTCCATGCCCTCGGGCAGGTCGCGTGCGATTTCGACCAGCACCGCGTCGATCTCCTCGATGGTCTGCGAAGCGTTCGACCCCGCCTTCTGATAGATCATCGCCACGGCGCCCTCGTGCCCGTTCACATCGGTGCTGTAGTTGTAATACTCGTCGCCCAGCTCCACGTCGGCCACCTCTTTCAGACGCAGCACCTCCCCGCCGGGAAGCGAGCGGACCACCAGCTGCTCGAACTCCTCGGGCAGGGAGAGACGGCCCCTGTACTTCATCGTGTATTCGTGCGCATTGTCATGGTTGGCGCCGAACGCCCCCGTTGCCGCCTCGATGTTTTGCCGTGCCAGCACATTCGCTATGTCCGACGGCACCAGCCCGTATTGCGCCATGCGGTCGGGTTTTAGCCACAGACGCATGTTGTAGTTCGTGCCGAAAAGCGTCATGTTGCCTACGCCCCCGATACGCTTGATCTTCGGCTCGACGTTGATCTTCATGTAGTTGTTCAGGAACTGCCGGTCGAACTTGTCCACGGGCGAGTAGAGCGCGAAAGTCTTCAGTTCGGCGTTCTGCTGCTTTTCGGTGGTCACGCCCGTCTTGGTCGTCTCGGCAGGCAGCTGGCTCAACACGGTGTTCACGCGATTCTGCACGTTCACGGCCGCCATGTCGGCGTTCGTCCCCTGCTTGAAATAGACGTTGATGGTGGCATCGCCGTTGTTCGATGCCGTAGAAGTGATGTAGGACATGTTTTCCACACCGTTGATCGCCTCTTCGAGCGGCACGATGACGGCTTTCTGCACCGTTTCGGCGTTAGCTCCCGGATAGGTGGCATAGACTTGCACTGTGGGCGGCGCAATGTCGGGATACTGCTCGACAGGCAGCGACAGCAGCGCAATGGTCCCCACGAGGACGATAGCAATTGAAAGTACGATCGCCAGAACGGGACGGTCGATGAAGAGTTTCAGATTCATCGCTCCGCCTCCTTCCCGATTTCGATTTCCATCTCCATACCGTCGCGCAGCATTCCGACCCCTTCGGTCACGATCACCTCGCCGGCTTCGAGACCCGACCGCACGATGTACTCGCGGCCGTCGCTCAGACGGCCTACGGTAATCTCCGTAGCGACGACCCTGCCGTCCACGACTTTATATACGAAGATTTTGTCCTGCAACTCGTTCGTGGCACTCTGCGGGATGACAAGGGCATCCGCTTCGATGCGGGCGATGACAACATTGCCGCTGCCGCCGCTCCACAGCAGGCGCTTTTCATTGGGGAAGACGGCACGCACCTGCACCGTGCCGGTCTGTTCGCTGACGATACCGCTGATGGTCTCGATGCGTCCCTTCGCTTCGTAGGTCGTGCCGTCGTCCAGCACCAGCGCGACGGGCGGCATGCGCTCGATTGCCTCTTCGGGCGTTCCGTAGCTGCGCACCAGCGACCGCAGACGGTTTTCGGTCATGGCGAAATAGACGTACATCGCCGCGTTGTCCGATACGGTGGTCAGAGGACGCGCCATAGTAGGGCCGACCAGTGCACCGACACGAAACGGCAGCGTGCCGACTGTGCCATCCGACGGACTCCGCACCTCGGTGTAGGATAAGCTGTTCCGTGCGTCGGTCTCCTGTGCCCGCGCCTGCTCGGCAGCCGCTTCGGCTGCGGCGAGTGCATTGCGCGCCGTCGAGAGTTCGTATTCCGAGATGACCTCTTCGCGCAGCAGCATCTGTTTGCTCTCGTAATCCAGTCGGGCCGTTTCCACCTGCGCCTCGGCGGCATGCACGTCGGCCGTGGCACGCCGCAAGGCTGCCTGATAGGGTACTTGGTCGATGACGAAAAGCAGCTCGCCCTTGCTCACGCGCTGCCCTTCCTTCACACAGAGACGGACGATCGTTCCCGCGACCTGCGGGTAAATGTCGATGTCCTGTCGTCCGCGGATCGACGCAGTGTAGGATTCCTGAAGTTCTACGGGCTTGCGCACGACCTCCATCGCTGCATAGCGATGCGCCGTTTCGTGTCCGCCGCCTGCGGACCTGCACCCGACGAGCGGAAGCAGCAGAGCTGCCGATAGGATGATTCTTCGGTTCATATCATGTCGTTTTTATCTTCGATTCGATTCCCATTCGCGACGAAGCACGGCATAGACGCGCGTGTTTTCGTACTTCGGTGTGCCGTCGAGGTTCGTGACGAACGATACGAACTCCACGAAACACCCCTCGCAACGCATACCGAGACGTTCGCACAACCGCTGCGAGCACAGGTTATCCTCCTCGACATAGCCGTAGATGCGGCGTGCTCCGTCCGCGCGGAACAGGTGGTCGAGAAACGCCGTCGCAGCTTCGCGGGCCAGTCCTTTGCCCTCGAAACGTGCGTTGAAAAGCCAGCCCACGTTGTACGTGTCCGGCGTTTCCCGCATGGCGAATACCTCGCCGATCAGGGAATCGCTCTTTTTCAGGCTCACAGCATAGCGCAGCAGGCCGTCGGGCGTATGCGTCACGTGGGCGAGGGCCTCCTCCAAAGAACGAACCCGTTCATCGGCGAAGCAGTTCACACGCGGAGCGGAGAGGTACTCCAACACTCCTGCGGCATCTTTCGGTTGGAAGTTGCGAATCACGATTCGCTGAGTTTCGATATATGTTTCTTTTCGTTCCATGACTGTTGGGATTATTAGCAAAACGGACTCGCCAAAAGCGAAAGGGCGATTGTCGCAATGACAACCGCCGTAATCGCCATGACTGTAACGAATACATCGATAGACAGCCGTTTGATCGTTTCGATAATCATCTTGCTCATATTTTTTGTTGCAAAAATATCTGGCACCGAACAACTAAACAATCAGAATCTTCCCGAAACGGAGAAATAGGCTTCGCAACCGCCCGAATCCGCCTTCGAAACAATTTCGGAGGTATCCGTTCACTTGCTTCCGAACAGCCGCCTTCGCCGCCGATACGACAGGAAGATGCAGAAAATGCACGCCAGAATCATTCGTTCGGAGCTGTCAGAAGTGCGCTTCCCTGCGTAATCCCGATCTTGGCGAAGGCGTCGCCTACCGTCATTACCACGTCGATCTTCCGCGGCTCCCGTCCGTCGCTCTCTTTCAGGGCGACATACAATTTGTTCGGACTTTCGGACGGCACGACGATTTCGTACCACTCGTTCTCGAACTTCATAAACCCGAAATCCTCGCCGTGAATCATCCGGTTTTCGCCCTTCGCTTCGTATTGGACGGTGGAAATCCACCAGCCTTTGTAATTTTTCATCGTCACGACGGCCGAACCGCCCTGCGGCGGAACGGTTATTTCCCGACAGTCCGTCTTGATCGGATCCCAATCGCCATCCTCACGGGTACATGCTACTGCCGGTGCCGCGATTGCAAGTAAGCAAAAGCCGTATTTCAATAGTTTCATACGTGTATATATTTTCGATTCGCGGCAATATTAGTACGAAAGGGGCTTACTCCGCAAGCGAAAAATATCCCAACCGACTGAAATGACTTCCGAAGCGGCGAATCGGCCTTTCGAACTTTTCGGCAGTTCATGCGTCCGTTTCGGAAGTGGATTTCGCCGTTTCGGTCATTTTTCATGTGTTTGCATGCGTCTTATTTCCGTACTTTGCACGAAAACAATAACTTTGCAGAGATGAATGGAACGAAAACGATACTCGATTGGAAAAATGTCGTATGGCTGTCGCTCGTCAGCTATGCGCTCTATACGACGCTGTGGCTGGTGATAGACGATGAAATATGGCACGCTCCGGGACAGTTCTCCGTCACCGAGATGGCGGTCGATTTCTGCATGTGCGTACTCTTCGTCGGGTTTTCGCTGCTTTACAGCCGCACCATTCTGCGGATTCTGCCGATGCGCAACCGTCCCTATGTGCACCTGCTGCTTATGGTCTGCATCCTCTTTCTGCTCAACAATGCGATGGCCTACGCGATGACCGTCCTGTGCGACGCGATATGGGGCGACGGAAGCGATGAACTGTTCCGTATGCAGGGTATCTACACCTACGGCATGATCGCCACGTTCGTCTCGTGCATCTACTCCAATGCTTTCTATCTGGAGACCTACATGCACACCGAGAACGAGAAACGGCGGCTGGAAATTGCGCTGCTCAAGGAGCAGGAGGTGGCGTTGCAGTCGCAGCTCGATGCGCTGAAATCGCAGATCGACACCCATTTCATGTTCAACAATTTCAGCATTCTGGCTGAACTGATCGAGGAGGATCGCGTGCTGGCGGGAAAGTTCCTCGCCAACCTTTCGAAGGTTTATCGCTACATCATCCAGAACATGAAGCGCCACAAAGTGCCCGTCGGCGAGGAGATTGCCTTTCTGGATGCCTACCTTTACCTGATCGAGATGCGATACGGCAAAGCCGTCGTCGTCCACATAGAGAACGATGTGCGCATCGCCGACGGCAGCATCCCGCCCGCCTGCCTGCAACTGCTGGTCGAGAACGCCATCAAGCACAACCGCCATTCGGCCGAGCAGCCGCTGCATATCGATATCCGGCGCGAGGGGAACCATATATCGGTCTGCAACCCCGTTGTACCGCTTTTCTCTGCGGCGGAGCCTTCGACGGGCATCGGTCAGAAGAACATCGCCGAACGTTACGCGCTGCTCAGCGACCGGCAGATGATCGTCAGCTTTACCCGAGATACATACGCTGTCAAACTACCCATCCTTGAAAATTAGTATGAAACATATCCTTATTCTCGAAGACGAACAGCGCAACGCCAACCGGCTCGTCCGGCTGCTGAAAGAGGTCGTGCCTGAAGCACGTATCGACGGCCCGCTGGCGACCATCGAAGCGGCGGCGGAATTTCTGCGCAAGGCTCCGGCGTCCGACCTTATCCTCGCGGACATCCGCCTCTCGGACGGATTGAGTTTCGAAGCGCTGAAAGAGGCGCCGCCCGCCGTGCCGATTATCTTCACGACCGCCTACGACGAGTATGCCGTGCAGGCGTTCAAGTATAACAGCTTTGACTACCTGCTTAAACCCATAGACGCAGACGAACTCGCCGCAGCGATCGAGAAAGTCGGACGCAGCGGCCGCAACACATCGGACGAACCTCTGCGCCAGCTCTTCGAGGCCCTGCAACAGGGCGGCTGCCGCTACCGCGAGCGGTTCTTGCTGCCGTACCGCGACGGCTACAAGACCGTTTCGGTAAGGGAGATAAACCACATATTCACCGAAAACAAAATCGTGCGCCTGCATCTCGACGACGGCACCTCGGAGTCTGTTTCCGTGAGCATGGACGAACTCGAACGACAGCTCGATCCGACCCGCTTCTTCCGCGCCAACCGCCAGTACATCGTCTGCATGGAGAGCATCCGCTATCTGGGCAACTATTTCGGCGGCAAGCTCGTCCTGCGCCTGCACCATTATCCCGACGCCGAAATAATTGTCAGCAAAGAGAAGGCCCAGCGCCTCAAGGAGTGGATCGACAGGTAGTCTCCGACCTGCTTTAACAAAAGGTTTCATTCTTATCAGCGGGCGGTTCCATTGTCGTCTCTTCTTCGGTCGGCAGCGATTGCGTCAGTACTATTCCGCCGTCAGTCTACTGCTCCTGCACGGCTTCGGGAATTCATCCTCTTTCAATCGTCCGACTTCGGAGGTGCGATTGCTTCCCGTTAGGGCAAGGCTTTTGAGTTACTCAAAAGGTATCGAGTAACTCGATACACACCTTGCTGTTAGCCGATGCTAACAAAATATAAAACCTGTTTTATCGATTGATTTGTTGATTCATTGTCGTGTTATCATACCGATTGAATATTCGAACATCGGATGAAACATGTAATCCGCAGATTGGTTGGTACATCGCAACATTGGTACGTACCAACCGATTTGCAATTGTAGAACAATAACGACGGGCTGGAATTACCTGCCCGTCGTCGTTCAGCAAAGTTTGCCATGCGTTATGGGGATCATGATCGGTACGGTCGCTCGGGAACGTGTCGTCGCTACGTGCAGCAGCCATCGTCGAATGATTGCCGCATGGCGGCTATTCAGCCTAAATGCCAACGCGAAGATCATTTCGAGGTTATAGACGTCGGCATAGTTTCCGTTCGGCAGGCGAATACATCGCTTTGTCTCCGATTCCCGCACAATACCGCTTTTGTAAAGCGCTTTGACCGCCGCCCGAATCATCGGAACAAGCACCCCGAGCAATTCCGCCAACTCTATCTCTGTCATCCAAATTCTATCGCAGCCAATAGGCATAGATAACTGCCCATGCCCGTCTATTGTAAGATATTCTCTTTTCATCGGAATTGCCGCTTATTGATTCAATAGTAACGCATCCCCCGAAAACATTTGCTCGTTCATCTTCCGCATCTCGCGCCCGATCAACTGCTCCGAGAACTTGGCGTAATGCCGTGTCATGTTAGTGTTCGAGTGTCCGAGAATCTTCGCCAGCACGTCGATAGGCATTCCGTACTCCACGGCCAAACAAGCGAAAGTATGGCGGGCGCAGTGTGTCGTCAATTTTTTGTTCAGTCCGCAGATCGTGGCGATTTCGGTCATATAGGCATTCATTTTCTGATTGCTCGGGACGGGAAGCAGCCGTCCGCTCTGCTTGCAATTCGGATCGAAAGCGTATTTTTGCAGGATGGCGAGCGGTAGCCGAAGCAACGGAACGACGCTCATTACCGAAGTCTTTTCGCGCGGCTTGCGGAGCCATGTATTGCCTTGTTCGTCGGTTGTGACGTGTTCGGGCCGCAGCTCCTTGACATCGGCGAACGCCAGCCCGGTCAGACAACAAAAAACGAAGATGTCTCGCACATTTTCGAGGCGCAGACCCGGCATCGGCTTGGTGACGAGCGTTTCGATCTCCCGCTTCGTCAGGTGCTCTTTCGGCGGCGGGACGACCTCTTTGAGCTTATAGCTCTTAAACGGATTTTTCTCGATCCACTCGTTCCGCAGACAATAGAGAATGAAATTGCGCAGGCAATCCAGAATATTGACCGCTCCGTTGTGGTGGCAACGGTGCACTGTCTGTAAAAATGTGTTGAAACCGTCGAGGTAGCCGTAAGTCACCTCTGTCAGCCGAATATCCTCTTTGCGATACTCCTGCCGCGTATATTCATGCACGTAACGGCAGAGCCGATAGTATTTGTTGGAGGTCAGTTGCGTAATCCGCACGCCGACCTCCTTTTGGCGCTTCTCGCAATAGAGCGTCAGCTCGGCCAGCAACATGCGAACCTGCTTGCCGGGACTTTGCAGCCGCTCCTTGATCTCGATGGCATTGCCCTCGAAACCCTCGGCTTGCAGCGTGCGGTAGATCTCGACCACTCTCGCGCGAAAGTCATCGATATAAGCGTTTACCTCGTAAGCAAGTTTGTCGCGTCCTGTCGCGCGACCTTTGGCCTTGTCCCACTTATCGACCGCCGTGCGGCATTGGGTATAGACCTCTCTCGAAATTCCGTTTACGGAAATGCGCGCCAAGATCGGAGCCATTCCCTTGCTCGTGCGTACTCGTCGCAGAAAGAACGAGATGTAAAATGTTTTTCGGTTCATTCCAATCCGTTTTTAACTGTTAATACTACGATCGAAAAGCTCCGAATGTTTGCAGCAAACCGATGCCAATCAGCGCATTGCCTCGTTATTCGTGTGCCAATTATCGGTCGAAATCCCTCTGCACACGATTTGGCACACGCGAAACGTGCCTTTTTCGGAACAGCTTTGCTCCGGCGGAAGACGTAGATTCAATTGTAAGATATTGATATACAGATTGAAATTATCTTGTTTGCGCAGGCTTGCTCACAAAAAAGTCCTCTTTCGAGGACTGAAAAGTGCGGATAAAGGGACTCGAACCCCCACGCCGTAAGGCATCAGATCCTAAGTCTGACGTGGCTACCAATTACACCATATCCGCTCGGTATGTGCAAAGGTATATAAAAATTCACAAATCGCAATCCGGGGCGGGGATTATAAGGCTTTTTTATTTACTTTTGTAGATAATTTTACCCGATTATGCCGCAGAATATCACACTCGTCCTGACACCCCGGCAGGCTGCCGATGCGAAGTATTACACGTCGCTCGCCGCACGGCGTTTGGGCATGCCGGAGCAGGATATCGCTTTGGTGCGGGTCGTCAAACGGTCGATCGACGCCCGGCAGCGGCAGCCCAAGGTGAACCTGTCGCTGGAGGTATATGCAGACCGCGAACCCCGGCCCGCGCCCGTGCATTTCGACTATCCGTCGGTCGCGGGGAGGACCGAAGTGGTGATCGTCGGGTCGGGTCCGGCGGGCCTTTTTGCCGCTTTGCGGCTGATCGAGCTGGGCCTGCGGCCCGTGATTCTGGAGCGGGGCCGCGACGTCTCGGCCCGCAAGGTCGATATCGCGCAGATCAACCGCAACGGCGACGTCGATCCCGATTCTAACTACGCTTTCGGCGAAGGCGGTGCGGGGACCTTCTCCGACGGGAAGCTCTTTACGCGCAGCAAGAAGCGCGGCGACTATAACAAGGCGCTGCAGACGCTCGTATTCCACGGCGCGACGCCCGAAATCCTTTACGAAGCCCATCCGCATATCGGCACCGACAAACTGCCGCGTATCATGCAGCGCATCCGTCAGACGATCCTCGATGCCGGCGGCGGATTCGTTTTCAACAGCCGGGTGACGGACCTCGAAATCAAAGGCGGCCGGCTGCGGGGCGTATGGTGCGGCGCGACGCTCGTCGAAGGTGCGGCCGTGGTGCTGGCTACGGGACATTCGGCCCGTGATATTTACGAACTGCTGCATCGGAAAGGCGTGCGTCTTGAAGCCAAGGCCTTCGCCATGGGCGTGCGTATCGAACATCCGCAGGCGCTGATCGACTCGATCCAGTATCATTGCGAAACCCGCGGCGAATACCTTCCTGCGGCGGCCTATTCGCTCGTGAGTCAGGAGAACGGCCGCGGCGTCTATTCGTTCTGCATGTGTCCCGGCGGATTCATCGTTCCTGCCATGACCGATGCCGCCCAGTCGGTGGTGAACGGCATGTCGCCCAGCGGCCGCACGTCGCCCTATGCCAATTCGGGGCTGGTGACCGAAGTGCGGCCGGCGGATTTC
>UMDQ01027402.1_pt1 | contig 19393 bp, 29 predicted proteins | sample 1964531 | NCBI WGS metagenome assembly UMDQ01 (sample SAMEA4835998, study PRJEB28245) | human gut metagenome | biome: gut microbiome; material: fecal sample | place: Denmark | collected 2008
AACATTCATCATGGGATGCGCGCTGGCTCTGCTGGCGTGCACCTTTGCCGGCTGCGACGACCGTCTGGAAGTGCGGCAGGCATACGACTTCTCGCTCTCTTCCTGGTACCTGCAGGAAGGCATCGCACCCGACGAGACGGTGGAGATCCGTCTGACGCTTGACCGCGAGGGGGATTACCGGGAGGCCCGTTACCGCATCGGATACATACAGCTGGAGGGTGACGGCGAGGTGTTCGCCGCGGACGGAACCAGGCTGGTGAACCGCGAGCTGACGGAACTCTCCGGCATCGCGGGGCTGGACACGACGGACATCCGCCGCCAGGTGTTCACCCTTTTTTACCGGAACACGGGAGAGGACAATCCCGGGATCCGCTTCGTGGCGGTGGACAACTTCAGAGTGGAACGGACGCTGGACATCCCGTTCTCCATTGAGGACAAGGCAAATATGGATACAATCAAATAAAGAAAGACGGGAGCTATGACGGAACAGGAGAAATACGGCATAGAGCAGTTGTCGGAATATCTGGAAATGCAGATAAGGATCAAGGACGGGAGAATCAAAAGGTACAAGGAGCAAATGGATTCCGACTTTCTTTATTATTTCGCATGGGCGGGCAAGGACCTGTTCAAGGAGCATTACATGGTCGGGAAATATAAAGAACTCCGGCAGATTCTCAAGGAGGCGGAGAGTCCCGAAGCCGTGCAGGATTATCTTCAGAGAGAACGCGGGAAATGCCTCGAAAAACTGGTTGACGGCGAAATTTATACCCATTATTCGGAAGATATCTTCAATCTGGCACATTCTTATAAGACGGAATGCCGCCAGCAGCTCATCCGGGATTACAACGGGTTCGGGCAACTTCTCTCGATGAAGTCTCCCCGAAAGGAGGTGAAAGCAAGAACAGGGCCGGAAACAATGAAAAAGAAGTCGAACGGATTAAAAATGTAAAGCATGAGACAGGACAATTGGAATATTGAACAGCTCCGGCAGTCGCTGGACAGGAAAATTGCCGGTACGGAAGAACGGATACACAAGGGGCTGGAAGAGGCGAAAAAGGACTATTCCCGTTTCTTTGAATGGCAGGCGGACGATGTGTACAAGGCAGGCCGCCTGCGTGATTACTACGGCGTGTTCCGCAACAAGGTGAACGGGACGGATGATGTGGAGGAACTGCAAAGGTACTTCAAGGATATCGTAAGATACCAGCAGGAAAGGCTGCTTGCCAATCCGCCCGCAAGGAATAGCACCAGCCCGATGGCGAACATGGCGCATACCCTGTCATTGGAATGCATGCAAAGGCTGATTCAGGACTGTCAGGGATTCTTGCATACTCTTTCCCTCAAGGAACCGAAAAGGGAAATGAAAGAGGCAAACGGGCAGCCTGTGAAGAAAAAGTCGAACGGATTAAAAAGATAATAAAATGGTACGACAGAATCCCAACGTTACAAGATTGATGGAACGTCTGGACGCTACAATGGAAGTGTTGGACGGGAAGATCCAGGAAGGCACGGCAAGGTCCAATGCAAACTACCTTTCTTTCTTTGAAGACAAGTCTGAGGAGTTATACAGGCTGCATTATATGTATAAATGCTTAAAAGACCTGCGTTCCAATATAAGAAAACTTGAGACACCGCAGCAGATTCAGGAATACATACAGCGAAGAAGGAATGTCTGTATGGATAAACTGCTGGAACAGGACATCTCTGCCGGAAGTACAAGCCCGATGAGCAATCTGGCCCATACACTCCGGCTCGAGTGTTCGCAGCAGCTTATCCGTGAATATGACCTGTTTATCCGTTTCCTTACCGCGACACCGCGACAGAGGCAGGAAGAGGAGTGTATTTCAAAAGTCAACCGGGATAAAGCCCGGAAGGGAGGATTAAGATTATAGTAAAAGCAATGAAACAGGTAAAGAGAATTTCTGTTTGAAGAGGAAAGGCAATACTATGCCTGCTTATGATGGTACTGTTGCCGTCACAACTGACTGTCGGCCTGTCGGCACAGTCTGTAAAGATGCGACAGGAACCGGATCCGGTAAAATTTGAGCTTGCAGTCAATCTTATAAAAAAATTCGAAAGTCTTCATGGTAAGGATAAATTTCCCTACTACGGATTTGGACACAGGTTATTACCAGGCGAAAATCTGTCCTACGACATGACGGAGGCGGAAGCGGAGGCACTACTGCGTAGGGATCTCATGAAACGCTACGCATTGTTCCGAAGCTACGGCAAGGATGCACTTCTTTTAATGGTTTTGAGCTACAATGTGGGGACATCGGCAGTGCTCGGCTATGGGAAACGCCCCAAAAGCCGCCTGCTCCGGAAGCTGGAAGCCGGAGACCGTGACATATACAGGGAATACATTTCCTATTGCCACTACCGGGGACGGAAGGTCGAATCAATAGAAAGACGCAGAAAAATGGAATTTTTACTGCTTTATGAGAAATAAAAAAAACGAGGGAGAGCATACGCCATTTTGCTGTGCTCTCCCTTCTTTCATATATAAGGGTTTCAATACTTCCCGCATTATAAATCCGGTTGTTTATAATGTGGGAGTATGTCATGCCTAATACCCGATATTGAAATTCAGCAGCTGATGGATAAAAAGCCTGCCGCGTTCCGTCCATACGGTATGCATGGCCGTTCCGGTTTCTCCGTTCCGGTTTTGCCATACATGCGTATGTGTCCGGGTATATCCTTCCTTATGATATCGGGCGGTAAGCATCCATGTTCCTGACTGGCGGAACTGGACTCCAAGCAATTTTAACCTGTAATTCAGCTCCCTTCCGCTCATTCCAAGTTCTTTGGCTATCTGTGTGGTTGTGTAGGTACTTGCCGAATGCAGGACCTCTTCAAAATACCTTACCTTAGGAGCCTGCCGGCTTAATTTGATGGCGTTCTGCGCGTTTTTCTCTTCCAGTACGGATATATGCCTGTCGCGTTCCTTTATCCTGTTTTCCGCGAGCAACAAGGCCCGTGAAAGCAGTTCGGAGTCGGTTTCTCCCTTTATGTCAAGCAGGTATCCGCCTTCTTTTAATGTTCGTGGGACGAGGTCGTCAAAGATCCAGCTTTCAAACCTTTCAGCCGAGGGCAGACGGCTTCCGGCTATAAGCCTGTACACGTTCCCTTCATCTATGAACTTGATTTTCTGACGTCCGCCCCTGGTAGGGATGTCGTGAACGCAGACTCCCTTCTGTTTACAGTGCCGGTCTATGGCATCCCTTGTATTGGCGTATCCCAATGATGCGGCGACATCCTTTGCGCAAAACCATATTTTGCCGTCCTTCTCGACTGTCCGGATTTTACCGAACTCAGGATGTTCCGCTATAACAAATGTATGCATGCTGTCTATTATTTATAAGTTGATTCTATCGCTTTGAATATCTCATGGATTACCTGGGGGACGATGGCGTTTCCATATCCCTTGACGGACTGCTGCCGCCAGGAAGAAAAGGTAATACCGTCCAATTGACGGGGAACCCCATCATCTCGGCCACAAACAGGGGATTGAGTTGGAAACTCCTCCCAGTTTGGGCAAAGAAATCGGGAAGGCTTCCCTGCTGCGGGTTCTTGCCCTTCCTCTCGAAGTTCTCCAGCGTCGGGGCACCCTTCCAATCCCTTGCCGTCGGGGTCGGGAGCAGGCCGTAAAAGTCCAGGAAATCGACCAGGCCGTTGGGGTTCTTCTCCCCGTCCTCCGACTCGTGCATCGACACGCGACCCTGCCGCTTCCATCTCTCCACCCGCTGCCAGTGGTGTATCTCCATTGCCGTGGGGGTGGGAAGCAACCCTTCACGGATGACTTCCGGAAGCCCCTTCTGCGCGCTGCCCGCTCCCCGTGTCTTGAAGTCCGAAGCCATCGGAGTGGGCAACAAACCATACACGGTCCCTTCTGTGCGGGGCACCGACGGCACAAGCCGGAATAAGTAACGGTTGGACGGTATATCCTTCACGCTCAAGATCTCCCACGATGGTCTCCACGACGTACTCCTCCCGCTTGCGGTATACAGGCTGAGCCTTTCCGAAAAGAGAGGGCTGATATCCCACGTGAGCCTCCTTACCGGGCTGTACCATCGTGAGGATGCCACCAACGTTCTCACCAACAACCCAATCGGGCCGGATCTCGTGAATGGCACGGAGCATGTGAGGCCAGAGGTAACGGTTGTCCTCCGCACCTCTGCGCTGGCCGGCGACAGAAAACGGCTGGCAGGGGAAACCTCCTGTGAGAACGTTGATCCGTCCCCTTCACTGCCGAAAATCCGTAATTGTAATGTCTGTATAACTTTCTGCATGGTTGAACCAGTAATTTAAAATTCGGTTACAAAATTCATCTGTCTCACAATGGAAGGCGTTACGCCATCCCATTCATTCGGCGGCAAGATCCGCCGCACCAAACCCGCTGAAAAGCGAGGCGTGTACCAGCTGTCCCATATTTATTGTCTGATTGAAGGTTCCGTTTCTTTTTTTTCTTTCTCCGCCACTTCCAGAATGAAGGCTTTCTCGTCTATCTTCCGGTAGACACCCCCCATCTCAAGCATGTTTTTGAGCCGGAGGATGTCGGTGATTTCATAGACTGTCATGCCGTTCCGGTGGACGAAGCGGATGTAGCCTTTCTGTCTTTGTCTTTCCACTTCCTCACGGCTCATTTGTAGCAGTTCGCAGATTTCCTCCAATGTGAAGGTCAGCTGCACTTCCTTCGTCGCGCAGGCATAGGCCAGGATACTCAGCATCTGCAGGCATTTGCGATGCGCCTTGACAAGAGACGCAAACTTGTTGCGCTCGATCATGATGACTTTACTTTGATTTTCCATCTTCTATGATTTTTTTACGGGTTTGTTATTTCTGATGTCCGGACTTTCGTCCCTGTATTCCTCACGGAGGAACCGGTATACATCGGAAGCCCAGAAGTATATCTTGCCGCTCAGCTTGAAATAAGGCAGCTTGCCCGAGTTACGCCAGCGGATGAGGGTCCGGTCACAGACTTTCAACTGCAGGCGCATGTCACGGCTGTCCAGCATCTGTTTGCCATTAAAGCTGGTCATGGCATCCAGTGCCGTTTCCAGCCGGGTGATGAGTTCCCGCTGCTCGGAGAAGCTCTTCTGGATTAATGCTTTCAGCATTTCGATGTCTTCATTTCCTGCTTCCATCTTTTGTTCTTTTTCGTTCGTCATTTATCCTTCTTTCTGCCGCAAAGTTTGGGAAAAAGGAAATGTAAAAATAGGGCTGACGGATACCGCCAGCCCTATTTTTTATCTGTAATACGTTTATTATCAATACCTATTTCTTTTATTTTTTTGTTTGCCCGAATAAAACGTGGCAGGATTGGAAGTTGTCTTTAGATTTAAAAAAGTATCGATATGCCTTCGGATTTCCAATAAAAAAAGGACCAGCAAATAATGCCGGTCCTCAATAAAAAGTTTTCGATTGATTTGTTGCACTCGAAAATATTGACTATCTTTGTGATAGAGATATTTGAAATTATGCAGAGAAACGCAATATGCAGCAGGACTTTTGCTACTAATGTGTTACCTGTAACCTTTGAATTTTGCCCTTACTTTTTGATTTTCAAAAAGATAAAATCAATCACTTAGATTTACGCCGAGAAAGTATACACTTTACATTGCGTTAAATACATACTTTTACTTCATAAAAATATAAACTCCTGCATACACAAAGTATATACTTCTACAAATAGAGATATAAGTGCGTTAAATATCCCGTTAACAATGTTAATTCAAGAAGGATGATCATAAGAACTCTATAAAAGAGTTTCCTTTTTTTGAGGTATTTCAGTTTATTACTAACTTTGCAGACAGAAGATAAAAAAGCAGTTTAAGAGATTGATAATGAGTTAGATTTTTTGTCGTCACCTATAAATAGGTTACGAATTAGTTATAGTACAGATGTTTAGGACTTCTGTGTTTTGCATAACCTCAAATAACTCCTGCTTTATATTCTATCGCAAAAGTACATCAAAAAAATGATATACCAATGGATTTTGCGAGATAAAATCCATATTCAAATATACTCCATTCAGACAAATTTTTCCATCCGAAAAACGTCACCGCATAAATCCGGCGACCATTTTCGGATAAAGGCATAACTGAAAGAAACATCCCCCGTTGCGGCTCACACAATAGCATCGCAACGGGGGATAATTCTTTATATCCGGTTATGTAAAGGAGCGATACTTACCTCGTAGCCACGCATACAATCTTTTATTCTGAAAGAAGCAAGGCAGTTTCTCTTTCCCATTTCCGTCTCTGTATTCCGTTCACCTCCATTTATCCGCCTTTACCGGACACCTCAGGTAGTTTCTGTGTCAGGAGCAAAGGTATTTCCGGGATCTTAACGTGAATACAAGGTCAAGCCTCCTGTTTTTGAAAAAATCTCCACGCCTCCGGGTAGTATTTTTCCAAAAAACCTTGTATTCCCTAATCCCTACCTTTCAAAAGCCCCTGAAACAGAAACATACCGAAGTGACCGAAAGACGCATAAAAAAAATGTCGGATAAACGGGAGACGGAAAAAGAGGTGAAACAAACACCCAAAGCTCTCAAATCCGCATAAATCAAAAATCAAAAGCGAAAAAGAAATGAAAGCGATACGATACATAGGACAAGCATTGCGGAGAATGGCAACCGCATTACTGACAGCCCTTTTCGGTGTAATCCTTTGGGCAGGTGCTTTAATCATCGGAGTGGCAGGAGAAATCATCGGTGGCGTACTGCGCATCATCTTGGGTGTGTTCGTTACCGTGCTTTCAATAGCGGCATTCTTCGGATTTATCGTGTGGTTATTAACAATTTAATATAAGACGGCTATGGCAACAAAGAGACATTCAAAGACGGTAGAGCAGCAATGCAAATGCTACGAGGTGGGCAACATTTTCGAGTATATGGTGGAAACCTACATCAACGGCAATTTCAGCACATTCCGAGAACTATACAAGGAGTTGCGCAAGGACGCACGGAAAGACTTCATAGACTTTCTGTTGAGCGAGGTAGAGCCAATCTATTGGAGAGAGATTTTGAAAGAAACCATTTGACACTGACGAGTATGAAAACATTCGATTTTTATCAAGACCGAAAAGTAACTTGTTGGGAACGCACCCATTTTTCGGTAAAGACTGAAAATTACGACAAGGCTTTGGAAATTATCCAATCGTGGAAAGGTGAAGATGTACTGAATTTCAGTGATGGCACTAAAATCATAATAACCGATGGCGAGACGCTTCATGAAACCTCCGAGAGCCTTTCACCGCAAGACAATGAAGGCAACCCGACTATTGAAGTGTTTACCCACAGCGGAGAGGAAATAATAACTAATAAACAAGCATAAGGATATGAAAACGACAGCACATTTCAAGAGAACGATACAAGCCTATTTGGAACAGAGGGCATCTGAGGACAAACTCTTTACAGAGGCATACCGCAAGGAGGGCAAGAACATAGACGATTGTGTTACCTACATTCTCAACGAGGTACAGCGAAGCGGTTGCAACGGCTTTACCGATGGCGAGATATACTCGATGGCAGTCCACTACTATGACGAGGACGATATAGAGGTCGGCAAGCCTGTCTCCTGCCAAGTGAGTGTAAACCATGTCGTGGAACTGACAGAGGAAGAAAAGGCAGAAGCGAGGAAACGAGCCGTAGAGCAGTACCAGCAAGCCGAACTCCGCAAGATGCAGGAACGCAACAAGAAGCCGACCGCCAAACAAGAAACCCAAGTACAACCCAACTTATTCAATTTCTGATTATATGAAACCGAGAAATAAATTTGAAAAGGAAGTAATCGCCCAAAGCGCAAAAGTACACCATATATCCAACGCACAACGGGATTGGGCTTTCCGTAACTGCATAGAACATTACGCCTACCGTTTGCCGAAAGGTCGTACCACCTGTATGGATTGCGGACATAGTTGGGTAATGGAACAGCAAGCCGAGACCTGCACCTGCCCGAACTGCAAGGCAAAATTACAAGTCAGCCTGACCTATAAACGGAAAATACAGCAGAAGCAGTATTTCACCGTCCTCACCACAAGCGGAAAGTACCAAGTATTGCGTATGCTGCTACTTGTCTCGGAAATGGAGAAGGGATGTAAGGCTAAGTATTATGTATTTGAAATCGGGCATTATTGGTGGAACGAACAAGGACGGAAAACGGTTGTTGCCATCCAGCGTGCTTATGGTCGCTATCTGGATACATTCTCATTTGCCTCCCCTTTGGCTATCCGCAATGACAACGAGGTGTACCGGCATATTGCGAACTCGCCTATATATCCCCAATTCAAAGCAACCGACATTCTTAAACGGAATGGTTTCAAGGGAGATTTTCACGACATCTCACCGACCAAGTTGATTTCGGCATTGCTGACGGACTCCAAAGCGGAAACCTTGCTGAAAGCAGGACAATATGCCTTGTTGCGCCACTACATATACCGCCTTTTCGATATGGAAAGGTATTGGTCATCGGTAAAGATATGTATCCGCAACGGCTACATTATCAAGGACGGCTCCGTGTGGTGCGATATGATAGACTTGCTCCACCATTTCGGCAAGGACACCAACAGCCCGAAGTATGTTTGTCCGTCCGACCTGCAAATAGAGCATGACAAATTAGTCCAAAAACGCAACTTGCAAAAAGAACGGGAGTTATTGTCGGAACGCAGACAAGAAGCAGCGCAGCACGAGAAGAAATACCGTAAACTCAAAGGCAGGTTCTTTGGCATCGTCATCACGGACGGCACACTCAATATCCGTGTATTGGAAAGCGTGGCAGAATTTGCGGAGGAAGGTACGGCAATGCACCATTGCGTATGGGCTAACGACTATTATCTCAAAAAGCACTCGCTCATCCTTTCCGCTACCATTGATGGGGTACGTATAGAGACAATAGAGGTCTCCTTAAAGACATTCAAAGTAGTGCAAAGTCGTGGTGTATGCAACTCCAATACCGAGTACCACGACCGCATTATCGACCTTGTGGACAGCAATATGAACCTTATCCGCAAGCGGATGAGAATGAAGAGCGCAGCATAATATCAACCCTATAATACAGAATGACATGGATATAAGAATTGAAACAATGATTTGCGTGTGGGACAAGGCAATCCCCGACATCTTCATCGGACTTGTCAATGCGCTGACTTTGGCTACTGACGAGCAGGGAGTTCGGAAAGTCATGAACGCCTTTTGGGAAAGGGACGAATATAACGCCTTCTTTATGCACGGCTTCGGGAAACACCATCTTTGGGTCTATCAGCGCAAGGCATCCGACCCCACGCAGTGTATGGATGACAGATTACTGATTGTTGAATTTTAAGCGATGCAGGATTATGGACAGAGAACGAAAACTTTATTACTACAAACATATCGTCAAAAGGCATTTGAACGATATAAGGGCACATATCGGACAATCCAAGAACGGGATGGAGAGAAGTTATTACAGAACCCGCTATTCCGCCCAATTAAGTGTCTATGCCGAAGCACTCGGCATACAAGAAAGATATTTGGAAAGATTTATTCAAAAATAAACGATTATGACAACACGAATGACCATTAACGGAGTGAGTACCTGCACGGAAGCAGGTACGGAGAAATACGAAAGTTTCCAATCGGGTTACGGCAGGAAAAGGCGTACCCTCGTGCAATACGATTACCGTCATACTGACGGGGAGTTGTTCTCCTGCGTGAAACCGACATTGGAGGAGTGCCGAACGGCGAGGGACAAGTGGCTGAACAATAAACAAGGAAAGGAGGAAGGACAATGAACGCAACCTATCAGACGATAATCGTCAAGTTCAAGGACACGATAGCGGAATTGGACGGCATTTTCAGCGATGTGCAGATTTGGGGTGTGGCAACCCTCAAAGAGTGGATAGACGACTACGAAAGCACCCGTTTCACGCAGACAGACAGCCACACGGCAGTCATCACGAGCGAGTACAACATGGAGTGTGTGAAAGAGTGGCTTCGCAAGCATAGCGACATAGCCGAATTGACCGAGTACTAACATCGTGTGGCGGTGTATTCCACCGCCACACATTAACCGACCGAAACAGAATACATATGATAGCAAAGACGATTTTCCAACAGATTGGCGGACATAGGTTTGCCACAGTTACAGGCAGCAGGAATTTCACGGATTTGGGCAACGGCTTGTTGATGAGCCTTGCGAAGAACATGACCTCTGCCAACCGCCTTGAAATCCTCTACAATGAGGATGAAGACCTTTACAATATGCGTTTCTATCGCAAGACATTCAGCAAAAAGACCTTTGAGAGCAAGACGAAGGACATCGCCAAGTACGAGGGTGTCTATTTCGATATGCTGGAGTATATTTTCAAGGAGGTAACGGGATTGAACACCCGGCTTTTTTAAGCGGTGGCGGCATTCGCCGCCGCTACTTTCTTTCGGTGAGCAGGAGGGCGGACAAAGAAAGTAGCAAAGAAACCACTGTTTATAATCTGCGATTAAAACGGACAAGTATATTCTTAGTGAAAGAGAAAATTCCAATCTATGTTAAAAAGGCTTCTGTTCAGGAGTCTTTTTCCTGTTTTACTTCATCCATTTCCGTATTTTCACTACATTGGCGGAAAAATGTATCCCTATGGCAAAATATAAAGTTCTGATGAGCATCGCGGCAATCCGTATGACGGGCAAGCAGATGAACGAGGCTGTCCGTATCCTTGACAAGTATGGTTGGGAAAAACTCTCCCCGTTTATGGAGACCTGGCAGATTGAAATGGAGCGGGACAAGAAAACCGAAGTCTTTTTTGAGGTGCAGCAAAATGTGGCGGAAATCATGCGTGAGGTCGGTGTGCCCGAATTGGAGTATGTTTTCCAGATAACCCGCACACGTCCTTATGTCTGTACGATGACAGACGGAAAAACGGGTTGCCCGGAATAACCGGACAACCCGCAATCACCATTTATTAACTCTTCAAATTCAATTTCATTCCGGTCAGGTTTTCATCAGCCGTTGCATATCTTGGTGCATACGGCTCATCTCGCCCTTTACCACCTGCAAGTTCTCGAATATAATCTGCTTCGGCAGTATCTTGTGGCAGTAGTAGCTTGAGCCGAAAGGGATGCGCCCCAGCCCGTTGTACTGCACCCGTCTGTCGAACAGGAGCAACTGCAACTCCTTGTCCTTGAACAGACGGCACGGGGCGGTATCGTTCAGCCACATATTAGACATCAACAGGGCGAAAGGCTTGCCGAATGACAGGCAGCGTTCAAAAATCTCCCTCTTGCTGCCGAAGGGAGGATTTGAAACGATTATATCCCAACGTTCCGGTTCATACCTGAAAAAATCCTGTCCCGTGATTATATGGGAGTGAACGACCTTAAAGCCGTGTTCCTTCAACGCCAGCACGAACTCGCTGTTGTCCGTGTCGAAAGGACACCACACCACCGCATGGGGCGGCAGGTACTTGATGATGGGCAGTACCGCATAATTCGGGGTGTAACGCTCGTTGCTCTCCGGTGTAGTCCGCATCTGTATCATAGGCGTGGCTTTACGATGACAAGCGAATCCATCGGTCTCGGAAAGAACGGCAGGCTGCCGTTATCACCGGCTTCATCTGCCATGCCGCCTCCATTGTCATGTTGGAAGTCAAACTCCAATTCACAGGACTTCCCGAAATTGTCCTCCACGACCACCACGAAATTCTGCGACTCCTCGCATTGAGAGGTGTAGTACAACCGGAATTGTTCATTTTCGAGCAGGTAGCGGTCATTTGGGAGCAACACAAGACTGTTGTTCAGGCTGAGCGTGCCCTCCCCGTCGAACTGGAAATAGCGGATGGTGTAGAGCGCGTCGGCAAACTCGCCCGTCCGTTTCAGTTCGCAGCGGATCTCGGCGGTTTCCCCTTTCGCCAGCTCTTCCGGGACAGGCATCGTCTCTACCGTAAATTCGTAGGACTGCTGCACCTCCAACTCATCGTTGCAGGATATGCAGCAAAGCAAGGCGGCAGCCATGCAGCCGCATATAAACATATTCATTATCGTTCTTTTCATTGTTCTTTCGTTTTTAATCAGTTAATGATGAATTTTACCCCGACCCCATACTGCGTATGGAAATGTCCCGTGCTGCCTCCCCAGAGGAAACGCTCACGCACGGAGGCGGTCAGAGCGATACGGTCGGCAAGATAGACCTCCATCTCCAATGTGGCGGCACAGCCGTAGATGAACGCATCCCGGTTGTTCAGTCGTGAGCCGTCATAGAGCAGTTTCTCGCCCCAGTTCACGGTCTCATATCCGGCAAGAGCCGAGCCGCCGATGTAGAGGAACATTATCTTGCGCTTGTCGGAAAGGACGTTGTAGTAAAACCCTCCCTCCGCCGTGAACTGCGACACAGGCAGGCGCAGTTCACGGTACGGCTTGTAGCGTTGCAGGAACTCCGCCCCATAGACCCATTTGTTGCCGCCTTTCGTGTAGGACGAGAGCGCAGCCCCGAACCAGTATCCGGCTTCGTTTTTCAGTTCGTCCGTATAAAAACCGTCCGCCATACCTCCACGCAGCTCGATGCCCTTCATTTTCGGGAGACAACGTTGGGCGTGTGCCTGCCCCGTCAAAAGGGCAAGCGACACCATAATCAGAAACAACGCCTTCCTCATCGTACTTTCAATTCGTTAATGACCTTCGCCAATACCAAATCCCCGTTCTCCACGATGAAGGACTGATGACGACCTCCGTTCTTCTCGCACAGTTCGACTACTAACTGCTTATCATCGGGAATAGTGAATTTCGGAATACAGAACACGGTGCGCTCCGATTGCTTTCCGGCTACACGGACGGCATAGTTGAAGGCACGGACTGGGAACAATACCTGCTCCTGAATGGCGGTGCGCTTCGCCATCTTCCTATCCACCACCTTGAAGCTGATGTAATCCACATCGAAAGGCACGTTGGAGGAGTTCTTGATTTCCGTATGCAGGTAGAGCAGGTCGTTATGCACGTACACCCCTTTGAGGATATATTGAATACCGAAACGCTTGCTGCCGATATGCTTCACGATACGCTTGTCCTCCTTGTGGACGGACTTCATAATCAGACGCACTAGCATGGGACTTTCGCTGCCCAGCTCTTTCAGGTAGATTTCCTGCGCATTGTTCGGACGGTTTACGGTGTTTCCGTCGTGCAGGAAGTCCGCCATCTCCACATTCAGGAGCAACGGCTCATCCGCATACTTGACGTTGAACGTGTAGAAACTGCCGTCCTCCGTAATTACGGACATATTCGTCTCGTTACGGAAATTCTTGACGGTCGCCTTCACTCGGATGACATTCTCCGCCCCGTCAGCCTTGCCCGCAATCAGGTTGGGCGACCCCAAATCCACATAGCGGACAGGTGCTGGGAACAGGATATGCACTGTCTTGTCGTAGGTTACTTCCAACCCGTGAGGCGGTATCATACGGTCGAACATCAGCTTGCGTGTCAGCCCGTGATAGAGGTCGCCGTCCTCGCCCTGCTGCGGATAGACATCCTTCTGCAAGGTCAGACCTTCTTCCTGACCCTCATCGGCTGTTTCTTCTGAGGTTGCCGTAACCTCCTGCGTAACCTGCGAGACGGCATTGCCGTTCTCTTCCTTTTTCACTTCCTGTGCGTTTGCCGCACATACGATGCCCATAGAGAGGGCGAACATTAAAAATACTCTTTTCATTTTACTTTGGATTTAGTGGTTTATAAAAAAGTCTGTAAATCAGTTCTCATATTGGTATAACAGTACCTTGTAACCTGCCTTGAGGTGCACCTTTACGGTGCGCATCTTCTTGGCGATATACTGGCTCGTTCCCTGTATCACACCCTTGCCCAAGTCGGAGGCAAGTTGCGCCCCCGCATCGGTGGAGATGTTGATGCTGCTGCCGAGTGAACTGCCCATATTGGCGGCTATCTCCTTGACCGCATCAATCTCCATAGAGCCGGGAATGAAGATGCCCTCCTGACCGTCGCTGTCGAACACCGACAACTCCACGGGTATGATTGTCCCTTCGTATTCGATGGAGGAGAGTCCGATATCGAGCCGTTCGCCCTGCACCCTTGCCGCACCCACCACGACCGTGTTTCTCGGAATAACCTTGTCCGCCACCCTCATTGCTTCGAGCAGACGGAGGCGCACCGACTGACCGTCCGTTATCGTCTGATTCGAATGGATACAAGCGGAGATGGTGTTCTTGCCTGCCGTCTGAGCCGTGCCGACGGCAGTATGGAAACCGTAGTTCCTTTCCTGCGTATATCCGGCTACGAACTCCGCATCGCTCATCGGCTGCGCCAGCGAGGAGACGACCTGCCGGGTTACTGTCCCTACGGGCATCGCCACCGCCTTGCCGTTCCGCACGGTCGGGATCTGCCCCTCATCCGGATGGGCGGTTGCAGTCTGTCCGCTTCCGTTCTGACCGTTCGGCATATACTTCGCCGCCAGTTCGTAGGATTTTTCAAGCAGGGCAATCTGCTCGTCCATAGACGAGGGCTGTGCCTGTTGCTGCGCCATCATCGCCTCCAGCTCGTCCACACGCTTCTGAAGCTCCTCCTTTTCGGGATCTTCTTCGGGTGTCTCGTAGAAGTTACCCAATGTGGCGTTGATGTCCCGATAAGCGTTGGCGGATGTCTGTATCGTAGTCTGCCTGTAACCACCACCGCCACCCGTATAACCCGTAGAGGCGGAACTGCCGCCCGGATTGAGCAGGTCGTATTCCTCGTCCTCCGTATTTTCCTTCTCTGCCTCTCCACCCTCGAACAGCGAGGCGAGGTCTTGCACTGCCCGGTCGCGCTCTTTCCGCTTCGCCTCCAACGAGGCTTGCTCGTAGGCTTTGCTCTTGTCGCCGATGATAACGGCATCGGTCGGGAGCGGCATATCGGTATTGAAACCCGTTCCGGTTTGCTCCTGTTCCTTTTCCTCTGCCGACGGTGCGAATATCAGCCACATCGAACCGAGAAACATCAGACCCATTAAAGGATAGATGAGCATCTTCTTCCGCCTTTGCTGCTGCTCGTGCGTGAGCGGCTCTTTCGGTGTATTCTCCTTTTCCCCGTCAGTCTTCCTTCTTATCAGTTCATTCAGTTTCATGGGCTATCAAAATTTCGGTTTCACAATCGGTTTGTTCTGTCCCGTAATCGGGCAGGACTGTCGGATGTTCACGGGAAGGCAGTTCCAACTGCTCGATATGCTCTATCCGCATTTCTCCTTTGCCCTTGCCGAAGTCGCGGATTGCCGTACCCAACATGGCAAGGCAACCGATGGCAAAGAGCGAGAACAGCACGAGGACGGTCATCAGGCGGGCTTTCGGCGAGAGAGCTTCCAGCCGCCCGTGCAATCGTTCCTCGAAGGCGTTGCGCCACTCTGTAATCTTCTTTATTGTCTTCTTCATACTTCTATCGTTCTATTGTCCTTAAATCCTTGTTTTCCAAAATGGTAAACCCTTCAATCGTAAACCCGTTGGGATTGTCGTCGCTTCGAGTGGCGTTGAGCAGACGGCACGAGGTGACGAGGCTTCGCTCCGTCACGTTGCTCTCGCGGATAATCATCTGCCGTGCGTAGGTCATGGCGCTGTACGGATAATTGTCGAAGTTGCACACCACCGAATCGACCTGCAATACCTGATTGATATTGGAGGCGATAACCCGGTTGTAGTAGCCCTTCTCGGCAAAGTCCGTGTAGTAGTTGTACGCACTCTTGTCCGCCAGCAGCAAGGCACGTTTCAGGTTGTGCTCGATCGCGCTCTTTTCGGGAGAGAGCGTGAAGAACAGCTCATGAAAGCGTCTGACGTGTTCCCTCGCTTCGGCGGGCCGGTTCTGCGCCATGTCCTGCGACAAGGCAAGCATCAGAGACTTGCCGTTGTCCAAGACATAGATTTTCTGCCGTTGCGCCTCCGCAAAGCGGAACGCACTCCATACCGAGCATACGGCGATGAGCGCACAGAGCGACACGAAGACAATCCCGAACAGGCGTATCTGCCTGAAGGAGGTCTCGATGTTCTTTAATGATTTGAATTCCATAATTCTCTGTTGTTAAATGGTTGATTACTTCCTTTTGAATAACTTTCCGGCAGCGGACTTTACCATGCCTGAGGCACTCTTTATCAGCTTGCCGCCACGCCCTGCCACGTTACCGGCTACCGCACCGCCAACGCTTCCTGCCAATGCCCCTGCCGTACCGATGTTACGACCGTAGTTGCCGATACCGCCTCCGGCTTGGATAATCCAGCCCGCCACCGTAGGAATGGTGAAATAGCCCACGATACCGATAATGAGGAACGTGATATAGACCCCGTTGCTTGCTTCGATCGAAAAGTTCGGATCAGTCTGAAGGGCTTCGATGTCGTTTTGGAGCATCAGTATCTGTATTTTGGCGAGTATGGTGCTGAACAGGTCGGACACGGGCAGCCACAGGTATATCTGAATGTAGCGGCAGAACCACTGCGACAGCGTGGAATGGAAGCCGTCCCACACGGAAATCGCAAAGGCTATGGGTCCCAAGATGGACAGCACCACGAGGAAGAAGGTGCGTAGCGTGTCGATGACCAATGCGGCGGCAGCGAACAGCATCTCCAATAGCGCACGGAACGCATCCCGTATGGACTTTTGCAGTTTGTACATCCACCGTTCAAGCTGCATCCCCGCCATCGTCGCCATATCGCCCGGAGACCAGCCCAGTTCCTCCAGCTGCCTGTCAAACTCCTCGTTAGACACCAGGTAGGCAGTTTCGGGGTTGCGTACCATCGCCTCGTACTCCAGTTTGTCCTTCTGCTCCTGATAGCTGTTCATGTCGAAGGTCTGCGTCTCCAATATCTTGTGCGTACCCTGCACGACCGGACTCAGCACGGCGTTCATCGTCCCCAATACCAGCGTGGGAAAGAACATGATGCAGATACCGATGGCGAAAGGACGCAGCATCGGGTACACGTCTATCGGCTCGGCTTTAGCCAACGACTGCCACACCCGGACGGCGACATAGAGCAGCGCACCCAATCCCGCCAGCCCCTTTGCCACGGAGGTCATATCGCTGCAAAGCGGCATCATCTCCTCGTAGAGCGAGCGCAATATCTGATGCAGGTTGTCGAACTCTCCCATACTACCAGTACCTTTCGTTAGCGTTGCCGTACAGCGACATCACACGGCTCACGTCGTTCTTCTTCCTTGCCCGCAGATAGCTGACCGAGATGTTCTTGTTGGTATAGTACGATACCATGTTGCGGTAACGCCTCATGGAGTTGTAGCACCTGTCCACCACGTCCATACGCTCCTTGTCGGTCATCTGGAGCGTGGTGATGTTCACCACGTCCTTCATTTCCTTGAGCAGGTTGTTGCTCTCCTCCAGCAGCTTCGTGTAGCCGAAGGCGATTGCCGAGAGTTCCTCCGGCGTGAAATTCTCGTCCCGCAACATCAGTTGGAAACTCCTCACATAGATGTCGGAGATTTCACCTACCATCAGAATGGTGTTCCTGACCTTGATACCGTCTTTGACGAGGTTGTTCACGTTCTTCAGAGCGTCATAGTATTTCTTGCCCTGCTCGTAAATCTTGACGGTCTCCTTGAAGTTGCTTATCATGTTTTTCGCGGTCGTTGTCGTCTGCGTGATGTTCTTCGCCGCGTTGATGATACCTTGCGCCAAGTTCGTGGGGTCTGTCACCACCCACTGGGCGTTTGCCTTTCCTGCCAAGAGCAGGCAAAGGCTGCATAGGATTAAAATTTTCTGTTTCATTGTCAGTTACTTTTTAATGGTTATAAATTCGATTTTCTACATACCGGGCCTTCTGCCTTTGGGCTTGTTCCGCAAAGTCCTGTCGGCGTCATTGCCTGCGACACCCGTTTTCTGTCTGTTGGCTCCGAACAGTTCATCCGCATACGGTCGCCGTCCCGTCATTCTGACAAAGCGTTTGTCAAGCTCCCTGTAAGCGGCTTCAGCCTGACGGACTCTGACTTCTTCGGGACTTTTACGGTCTATGCCGTACTTGACGAGGAAGTCTTTGTAGATGAAAAGGTCGTCGATGCTTTTCGGATTGACCGCCAATCGTCCCAACTTCTCCAGTTCTCTGTTCAGTTGGTCCAAATAGGGATTGGGCGGACAGGTGCAGAGACTCTCGAAAGCCTTTTCCGCCGTTCTTGTCAGCCGGGCGCCGAGGACGGTAAGGTCGGGAGGCGTGCCGTACTCCTTGTTCAAGACCTCCAGATTGCCTTCCTCTATTGCCTGATACACCTTACAGGCTTCTGTTATCCCGTACCGCAACTGCACATACATGGATGGAGGTTCACCCGCCATCAGAAAGCCGTACAGTTCCGAGGCGGATTTCTCCCGTGTTTTGGCATCCCCGTCCAATATGCGGAGAGCCGCATCCGCTTCTTCGGCATTAGGTTGGGCGATGCCGCAATCGGGATGCTCCTTCGCATAATGGCTCAGCATATAGGTATGCTTTGCCGCCATCACCTGTGGAATGGCGGTTTTCTCCGGATTGCTTCCGCTGCACCGCATGAGGTAGGTTTCGGAAAGCCTGCCGAACAGTTCCACGATGTCCCTTTGCGCGGCCTGTTCCGGTGTGCGGCTCAAATCGGCCCGGTGCATATGCAGGGCGATACAGGACACGGCATCTTCCGATTCGCTGTACCGGCGCAGCAACCGCCCGACACCTTCATAATCCCGTTTTTCAAGCATATCCTTCGCCTGTTCCGAAATCTTTTCCAGCGTTTTCCAATCCGGCTCGTAAATCATCCGCCTGACCATTTCGCTGCCATACGGATTTTTTCCTACTGCGTTACTCATAGGCTTGTCCCTCCGCTGTCCGTCTGTCCGTTACCTTTGCGCACATAGTCGCCATTGGGCGAGAAGGTCAGCACATCTGCCGCCTCGTTATAGGCTACGTCGATGCGGAAGCCCGTGTTGATAAAGAGGTTGCCGTTCTCCTCCTCTTGCAGCAGGTAGGTTTCGGGCTTCATCCTGCGGCTCAGTCCCGACCGCTTGAATACCGTAACCTTGTAGGCTTCGCCCTCCTTGTAAATCAGGATGTCGGGTTTTCCCGCCACGCTCTCCCAGTTTCCGCAAAGGCGGTCTCTATCTTGTCTATTCACTCCGGCGCAGCCCTGCAAGAGCAGGCTCGCCATGCCGATAAGGTAGCCGCCCATCCGCAGCACTTGTTTTCTTGTCATATTCATACGTTCCTTGTTTTAATCGTTATTTATTATGTTCCTTTCGCTTTTCGGCTATCTGACGGATAGCCGCCTCGATGTCGCCGCCTAATTTCCCGGCAAGGGCATAGACCTCCATCTTTTCCGTCTCTTCGGTCGTGTACGCCAGATACTCCTGCATGCTCACCTCGGTAGCATAGACTGCCGACTGCGTTCCGCCCAAGCCTATGCCGGGTAGGTCAGGGGCATTACTGCCCCTTTCCCCCCTCA